>JGI24159J19872_10013239_pt1 | contig 10732 bp, 9 predicted proteins | sample Ectturendosymbi4_FD_19872 | JGI IMG/M metagenome (IMG submission 19872)
TGCATACTGACAACCTGTCCTTGTTTTAATAATCTTGAATTTGACATTTTTGATGCAGGTGGTCCTCAGTGCCACTTTATCACGTCTGTTACCATTGCAGTCAGGATTCTAACGCTTTCAGTATATTAGTTTAAGCTAAATTTAATTTGCTAAAATCAAAGTAAGCCACTGAATGTGCGGCCCTGGTCAAGATAGTGACATACTTTTTGGCTCAGTAAGACATTTGGGTTGGACATAGCTGCTTCAGACGTAAGATTTCAGCATTCATTTTTAAATTCCACCGCCAAGTGCCTGCTTAGCAATATTCAACGCACCGTTCGAGAAGCATTGTCGTTAATGTTGCTGACGAAGGCATTATCTCAAACGCTTGTAGGATCGTTTTGGCAGAGGAGATGCTGATCCAGACTGATGGCACCAGCGTCGGTAACATCTCCAACGCAGCCATGGCCGCCGAACATTCCGGCATGGCTGATGAGGATGGTTCGAACGGGTCGCAGTACATGTCCTCCTTGCTGCAACAGATACCGCCGTTTGAGCCTCAGCAGGTGGTGCACGATGCAGCGCAACAGGCAAGAATGTTATTCCGAGGTGTTGCTTTTGTTTCCCGTCAGACAAATTGTCGCCAGTGTTCGAGTGCTGTGCACATACGCACCATGCATAGGTATTCATTATTACGGCGGTTAGAGCAGATTGGAGCAATGAACCAGAAAATTTATTTCATTGCGTCAGACTGGATGCATTTGCCTGTTTATTGTTTTCTTTTAAATCGATGTAAACCGTGGGGGGCTATAGTTAAAAAACGGACGGTATGACAAAAAAGGCGGCGATCCAGCGGAAATTGTTTCCAGAAGTTGAACGAGTGCGAGAAACAAAAAACTCATTTCAAAACCATATGGTTCGGCCACTGGTAAACCAATTGTTCAGTTACTGGTAAAATGGTTCGGATACTTGGAACCAAACGGTCCGGACACTTGGTAAATAAATGGTGCGGATACTGGTTGGTAAACACTTCTAAAGCGCTTGAGATTGAAAAAATTCAGTCTCGTTGGTGCGATGAGCTTAGAAATGCTAGATTTTTAGTTTGGCCAGCTGCACGTGGACAGGGTCCATGTCAAGAAGCAGTGGTCATTGAAGTTGAGTATTCTTTAGCAATTGCGTCAAAATTAATCAGCAAGCTCAAAGTTTTGGTATTTTCTAACGCTAGTCAGACCTCTCATTGAACTTGTAACATTCTTATTTTGGTAGATTTTAAAATTAGGTTGTTTTGGTCATTATCTCATTTGGTTATTTATTTTCAGCAAAATTAATTTGCAGCATAGGCACGGACATGTGTCAGAGGCTCCACATTTCAAAAGCACAGAATGTAGTGTTTCATTTTTTACAAAGTTCCTTCCCTTAAACCAATGGTACCCACACTTGTTTGAACCGTTACCCAAGTCAAGGTAGCGATTATGTCTTATTACCCACCAATAAAAAATTTTCCCATTTCATGTCGAAAATTTCTTTTGCAGTGATCGCTCATAATACAGAACAACAATGTGGTTTTGGTTTTGCGTTTCCCCTCCAAGAATCGCATATAACCCCGGGGGGTAGTTTACTCCTAGTTTGGGAACCACTACCTTAAACGCTTGTATATAAGAAAGGGTTTGTAGGAGACCGGCACAAGTCTTCAAGATTCATTCGTATTTCCTTTTGGTAATTAACTGCGCAAAAGGGAATTCATTCCAGATTGTTGAGAATTTCCGAAGGGAGAGAAATCCTTAAGAGTTGTAAGAAGACGCGATAAAAACATTCCATTTACTGTTTACGCTGCGCTTCAAAAAGACCGAGCTTTTCGTTTTGCCACGTAACCAGCGTCCAAACGATTTCGGGGAAATTTTACAACATAACGAACTTTTTTCAAATTTCGTTGAAATTTCTTGTTTTCTGCTACCGTCATTTTTCCGTTCACTGTTCAGCTCGACTCACCCAGAGATTTTCGTACAGCCTTAGATCGAAATGCGTGAACTGATATGAAAGCGTCACGAATGACGTAATTCGTGACGCAGTCATTTTTGGCATTTTCCGCACTAGGCGAAGAAACTTCTACCGGTACCGTTCATCAAGGGTTCAATGTTTTAGTACGGTTGATTGCAGTGCTTCCGTTACCTGAGCAGCTTGTTAAAGTTCCATTATTTATTACGTAGAAACGCAGCGCAATCATATTCCACATTATTTCGAGATGTTCTGGTTTCATGTTAAAACTCGACCACCGGCATCCCATTAAACCACGCCACGAAATAATTTTGTTATAAGTGACACATAGACGAGGCGACATGTGGCTCGTTCAGCGTAAAACCCTGAAGAGCAATGGTCATGATATTGTTTCGAATCTTGCCAGGCTAGTTAATGAAATCTTAAGAACACCTCGTCCTCAGAAAAGGTAGTATCATATATTCAACCACGATGACTCAGTTCTTAACGCTTTACGAACGAGTAACGAATGATACCACCAACTCTGGCCGACCTGTTTTTTTCATGTGATTGTTTAAAAACTTGTTTGTGAACATTTCCAGAAAGTGACACGAATGCACACTGGCTGTTGATTTGTCGACGCCCGTTAATATCTTGCTGAGCAGGACTGTTTGCTAAAATTCCCCATGTCAAAATGTATTTCAACAATTCTAAAATTCCCCGTGTCAAAATGTATTTCTATCACTGTATTTCATCAGCGCATACGTCAAAATGCATACCCCTCTCCCAAACTGTAAAGTATCACGTGTCTATGCGCGCCTCTTACTTTCGCGATCACGTTACAGAGAAGCGGTGCTTGTTCCGCGGTGCTGCAGTTGGCGCCGACGCTGGTCCAGGAGGACCACTCCAACGCAATTGCGGCGCAGGAGAAAGGGATAGAGTCGATCCTCCCTCAGATATACGCTCGGAGTATGGAGCAAGACAGGTACTCGTCCTGGTTAATCCTTTTCTTTCTGGTTTTGTGCAATTGCAAACGTGAAAAAAGTTCACCTTGCAAACTGTGCTACGTGCATGCACGAAAACAATCGCATAAATGTTTTAATGCATGCAAGTTGTGCGCTGTCAGGGCTTCGATTGGTCTTCCCCGGAGGCGCGTTTCTAACTTCTGTCACGCATGATGTCATAAGATGCCTGCAAACCCTTGGCACACCTGCGTTAACTCACATCCAAACAATTTGCTTCGGCTTTTCTTCTTGGCTGCGACCTAGGAATTTACTTTGAAGTTTATTATCAAAGATAAGAGGATCTCTACTTCTTTCAGTCTTCAAATAAATGGTCTCCAAAACTGGTTTCATTGTCACTTAACCGTCAAATAACATTTATGTGAACTGTTCACCCTAAGTACCGGAATCTATAGTTCATAACAAACCTCAAATCCTGTAACTGAGGTATAGTGTTTGCGTAGCCCCCTCTTGCCTCGGCACCTTGCAGACCCGAAAACTTATTTTCAAAACGCTTCCAAGCGTCATGAAGTGTTACGTCATTTCCGTTCTATCGCTGTCGTCATTCGATCAGTTGGTCTTCTCCGTTGTTCATGATAGACACTTGAATAGCTTTGCTTATTGAAGATCCTGGTGTCAGTCTGAACTCAACTTCTCGAACAACGTTTGTTTCTTACGAAACGCAATCCGTTTCATATAAACTCAAGCGAACAAGATATCTGTTTATGGTGGTATTTCGGTATGCTCTTGTAAAACCTGTTGGCGGTTCAGCATGTTGCTTCAGTGGGCGAAACGGTCTTGCGTTTGCACTGGTTCGTTTTATTCAGGCTTGCCCCCGGTTCGGCCACTTCGGCCCTTGCATCCGCCCCCACTCGTTCGAATGGCCCAGCAAAGGGCTCTTCTGGTGACAGCGAGGACCCGAAGAAGAAGTTCCGTTGTGAATATTGCAACAAACCATTCGCCAAGAACTTCGACCTGGAACAACATAAACGGAGTCACACGGGTGAGTGGTTGCGACACGGGTGAGTGGTTGCGACACGGTGAATGGTTGTGACGAAACGGTTAGTTTCAACGTACAGCTGGAATATTGCGAGGAAATTCTTGCATTTTTTGCAAGTTCTTGTTATGTTTTTAAAAGTTTTTTAACCTTTTTCCAATTTTAATTCGTTCATTTTAAATATTCCGTATATATCTCAGGCGAGAAGCCGTTCCAGTGTATTGTTTGCGGACGAGCTTTCGCGCAGAAATCAAACGTGAAGAAGCACATGGTCTCGCACAAGGTCTGGCTCAAGGGCAAGAGCTCCTTCTATCAGCCGTTTTCGAAAGGTAAGGGGGACTCTCTCCCCCTCCGGCTCGCTACTGCTACCACGTGTGCGCCCGCTCTTGGAATGCGCAATTGTTTCTCTTCAAAAGCGTACGGCAGAAACATCCGGGGTATTGAAATTTTGCAGAACGCGGGAAGAACAGCGAAGAATCAGTGGCGGTCGACGACGACGACTGCGTGTCGTTCGTGTGCGAGTACTGTGGGGAGGGCTTCTCGTCGTACAACAAGCGGAAATCACACATGAAAGTTCACAAAGACCAGCAGGTATCGCGCTGTGCTGTCGGCGGAGCTAGGCGCTCTGCTGGGTTTCAACTGTTTTGTTTTGCTTTTTTGTAGGTGCAACAGAACAAAATGACTTGAAGTTCAACAAACATTCTTGCTCAATTTACAAACGCTTCTTTTTTTCGAACTTGATAAAAGATAAGTAACTAGTCTCGAGAAAGGAGACGAAGTTGGAGCGATCAACAAATCTTTAAATGTTTTTTTTGATTTCCTGCGTGATTCAACTTCGTCACGTTAGTACTTACTTGAATACAGATGTGTTCAGGTCTGAATCATCATAGAAGATGAAAGTAGAGCCCAGTCGAGTGATTCCTGGAAAGTTTACGGTAAACCTAGAGAAATGGTTCTTAGCCGGGGGGTCACACCCCCCCAGGGTGACGTCAAGTAATTTCCAGGAGGCGCAGACCCTTAAGCGCTGTACAACATTGAAAGGTTTGATCAATAGATTTACAAAACAATGCATTTGCTTTTCACTTTATTTATAGCTAAGGGGGCCTTGAAACAGGACAACTACTTCAGGGAGGCATGGTAAAGAAAAGGTTAAGAACCACTGGGTTGGAGGGTTAGTTGTTGAAAGAAGAGCTGACCGTCGGTATTTCGCCTTGTTCCTGCGAACGCCAATGGGAGCTGCGTCAGAAACCGTTTAATTTGAAACAAACAAATGCCAATTTTTTCAGGTCTACAAATGTTTGAAAGAAGAATGTTCGCTGACGTTTCGCGACCTTGAGGCGTTCGTGGAACACGTCAAGAGCCACGAGTCGGGGATGACGTACCGCTGCCACCAGTGCCATAAAGTATTCAAAACGCTTCACGATTTGGGCGTCCATCAGTACCAGGTTCATCTCAACAGCAAGAAGAAGAGCATCCATACGAAGTACAGCGTTAAAGTTGCACCAACAATGTTTTGAAATATTCTTGTATGTGGAGTGGTTCGTACGCGTCAGCAGTGACGTAGCCAGCCCAAACTTGAGGGTGCAAACAATTTCGGGGGGGCTTTTAAATTTGGACGAAAAACAATATCTTGTTTTGGACATCGCTCCTCAAAAAGATGAAATGACTAGATATGCTAAGAATTTGGGGCTTGGTGGCACCTGGCCCCTTCTGGCTACGCCCACGTGCGTCAGGGGCCTGTTCTTTTCGCTGAAACACTCCCGATCGTTTGTCTCACAGTTGTATTAAAGCTCCCCGTAACAGTGTTCATTAGCCTGAACGAGGCTCGTATTTTCATAGATTCTGACCGATATGACCCAGTGTTTTTCACGGTCTTTGGCCAAGAAATAAAACAGACAGGGGGTGTCTAATTCAGATGACGGACAGGAGCCAAGGTTTTTGATATAATCTAGTTCGGTGCTATACGATGCTCAGTTGCAAAATCTTGTCAAACCAGACAACAGTGTTGACTGCGGTCAGTGCAGAAGACTTTACTTTCTTCGTGCTATTTTCTGACAGCAATTCGCCGCGCGTGACCAAACTTGTTAATGTAAATTATTGCGTCACAAACGCAAATTGTTGTGATTAACGCCAGTGGACAAATCACCTCCCACCTAAACGTCATCGCTCGCGTGCCATTTCAAACCTATGACGTGTTATATCGGGCGCGCCTGTCCTGTGTTGTGCATCACCGGTACGTCACAATGCAGTGACGTGTCTCATCTTCCTGGTCAGATTACATTAGGGAGCAAAGTGTGAGCGGTCGCAATTGCGTCAGTCACATTAACCCAACACGTACCTGTGTGTCTATTCTCTTTTGAGCAAAGAAATAGCTTACCGTGCAACTAGTTTATCCAACCACGCATCATTGGGGTTTTGTGCGTGATTTATTAAAGACAGACTAAATTTTTTGAGGTTTTGTTCACTTTTATGCCTTGCACGAAAAAATGGATCGCATCCTGTTTTTCTTACCGGTTTCCGCAAAATTGATAAACTGTATTTGTATAAGATCATAATGACTAAGGTTGCCTACGTGGAATCGACTCCCTGGTTCATAGCATTTGCTGTTCGATTCTTCTTTGTCGCCTGTGTGGAGAATAGTTACTTGAATATAGGTATGTGCAACTTTGAATCGTCACAAAAAGACGAAACCAGAGCCCAGTCGGTTGAACCCAACGTGGCTTGCAGCAAGCTTGGAGCTTCCAATTGCAGCCGCCTTTTTCTCCTTACCGCAACCCGCATCGCGCCACAGCTTTCGTCTCCAACGCTCCAGCCCTTCCCGTTGCAGAATGTACGCCTGCAACCTCTGCCCGAGCAAGTTCAGCCACCCCCAGGCCCTGAGGGAGCACATGGCCTGCGACTCGCACAAGCACATCTGTGGTATATGCGACGCGACCTTCACCTGTGAGAGGTATCTGCGCAAGCACTACCTGCTGCAGCACAAGGGCCAGAACACCAGGGGAGCGACGTGAGTTGATGCGTGTGGTGACCGAAGTAACTGCTGTGGTCTGGGTGGGTCAGTGTTTCCCAACTTTTTTAGACCTGCGGCAGCACCCTACAGAAGAGAAACAAATATAATTTGCGGCACCAAGTGGCGAACCCATAGCAATTTGCTTCAAGGTTTGATGACATTTTGAAAACGTATTTTAATAACACCGTATTTTTCGGACCATAACGCGCACTTAAAATACCTTCAAATTTCTCAAAAATCCAAAGATCGCCTTGTAACGCGGGGCGCGTAATGTATGAATCTGGTTGTGCTTTCTCTCCTAGAACCAATTTTATGTGGTATGCGGTGCTATTTATAATTACTAGTTACGATTATTTTAAACAAACTATCGTGTTACGTAATAAACCAACAACAATTGCAATGAGTAGCTAGCACATACCACAGATCGTATTACTCTGCAGGGCTCCTGACTACATTGGCGCACACCGAATCAAACATGTGCACAACTTTTATTCTATTCGCATCTGGCAGATTAGGCGTGCGGGACAGATTAAACTCACTCATATGTTATCTGAGTTTTGCTTCGTTTAATGCGCCTTGTGTATGAAAAAAGAATAGCGAGCATTCATGTTTTATTGAAAGGAATGAACTGCCAGCGTTTGCATCATTCTGTATGACTGGGAAGTGGAATCTTGCTATATACTGTATGTGGTCTGACCGTTTGCGAACATTTGCTGAGGATGCTTTTTTTTAAATAAGTTATTTTTAGTTCAGTCCAAATTGTGACCTTACCTAAAGCAATATTTGTTGAGAAGCAAAACTTAAGCTGTGGCCTCCTATTGTCATCACTTACGTATTGCAAAGAACTTCGATTTGCACTCCCTGATGTACTCTGTCTGGATCATGATGTTGCATCTTTTCTTGCTAAGAATGCATAGCCTAGCAAAGCAAATGCTATAGACATTCCTTTGGAGCAGTGGTTCTTGACCTTTTTTCTACCGCTCCTCCCTTAAGTAATTGTATTTGCTGGAAAATTCATTGATCAAACTCCATGTTGTAGGGCACGTAAGGACTCGTGCCCCCCCTGGAAATGTATTGGGGGCGCCGCCTCCCGGTAAAGAACCACTGCTTTAGAAGGAAACTATTGGTGTTTAAATAGACCCGACACGAAACAATTGCTCAAGTAATTAACACCGCACACCAGGGGCGAAGCTAAGGGGGTGCCAGGGGGGCCACTGCCCCGCCAGTGGCCCCCCCAAAATTTTTCAGGTCTCTTTCTGAAAGTCCTACACAGACCATTGACAGCTCCCCTTGTTGCATAACTGGCCCCTCCAGTGGCCCCCCAAATGAAAATGTCTGGCTCCGTCCCTGCCGCACACACATCCTGCCGCCATGGCGAAGTTGTGCAGCAGTGGTCAGTGATTGCGTTTCACCATGAACACGGTCAATCTCAACTGTGCTGTATTTTGCCGAAATATCTCGCGAATTAGCGATATCGTGAATATATAACGCAGGTGGCCGCGTTTCGGGCGTCCTGCTCTTATACGACCGGTGTCACCAAAATGGTGCCCGATGGAACCTAGTGGCCTGCAAGGACCAAGCGGGTCCTCCGCGGGCCTGTCCTAAAAGTAGCATTAACATGATCAGTGTCTTCACATGATGAACGTCATTAACAACTGCACAATTAAAATGAAATTGATCAATTTTTTACTTCACAAGTGTGCATCAAACTATCGGTCCTTCGTGTTACGGCAATCGGTCTCCAAGGAGCAGCTCTCAGTTTCAGGAAAGCATGTGAACCTGGTATACGCTTTGTCGCCCCTGTATAGGGACTGTGACCCTGTATAGGGTTCGGTCGGAACCAGCGATAATCACCCCCTCCCCCCTTTCGACAGTTGCTCCGTTTGCGGCAAGACCCTGCGCAGCGTCTACTACCTGCGCCTGCACATGTACATCCACACCAAGGAGCTGCCCTACCGCTGCACAAAGTGCGACGCCGCATTCAACCGCAAGGACAAGGTCAAGCGACACATGCTCACCCACGACTCTGTCAAGAGGTTCAAAGTGAGGCTGCTGTGGTTCCGGTGTTTTGTCTCGCTTTTGCTGGTTTCACGGTTTCAACGTAAACGCGGTGACTGTTTGTGCTTTTTCTCTTTTCCTGGGGAGATGTTGAAAAGTTCCACGCCTTTCAACTGTTGTGCGCTTCTTTTTTTCGCAATATTGATGCTGCAATTGGCATTTTTCTCCTGTTCTGTGTTTTTTTTTTAATTGCAGTTGTTCTAGAAACAGACAAAAACGTATCCTTGGCAAAAAGTTGCCGATCACGATGGCGAACGAAAGCAAAGCCAAACTTGAAACTTTGTCTCCTTGAAAAAGCTTTTTTTCGGCGCAATTTTCTTAAGAAAGCTTTTCCTCACGTGTTTTTCCCCCCCACCACCAGTGCCCCCTCAAGTCGGTCCTGGGCTGTAACAAGGAATTCAACCGCGCCGACAAGCTCAAGGAGCACATCATCAGCCACAGCGGGGTCAAGAAGAAGACCTACGCCTGTTCTCATTGCCCGAAGACTTACAGTCGCTACTCGAGCAAGGTGAGCTGCTCAAGCTGAGAGCGCGCTCTTCGCAATAGCCTTGCGTTGTTTGTTGTTGTTGTTGGACGTAACATCAACTTAGCGCCACCGGCCCAAAATTTTGGAAAGAGGTCAAATATTTTTTACTTTGAGCGAGCGACCGTATTTAGTTCAGCTATGTCCACCCCCGTGGCCCAATTAATGGTTTTGTGCGGCACGATTTAGGGGTTTGCACTGTAGCATAAGTAGCCTGCATGCTGACCACCTGTCCTTATTTTGGTCATTTTAATTGGACATTTTTTTCGTGTGGCCCTCACGTCTATCATGTCTGTACTACATGGTGGGAGCTTTCCATATGTCCACTCACACCTTGGTACAAAGCTTATGACTAGTTTTCTCATTTCTACCCTTGTTGTTCCATTGGCACTAAACCTGCGCATAAAATCGCACTCACGGGGTGGTTAAAGGTGTGAAACGGTCGTTAAGCATTCGAACGCTTACAGCGGATACACTTGAAAGTTTAATTCATTCAATGTACGGCCCTGGTTAAGATGTGACATAGCTTTTGTCTCAGTAAGCAATTCCGGTTGGACACAGCTGATTTAATTAAAGTGAGACACCGCCTTTCCAAAAGCACAAAACGGCAAGATATGCTAGAAATTCGGGAGGTGGTCATGGCCGCTTTTTGTTGCCTCCCGGCCACGCAAGCGCACTAGCCGCCCATTTTCTTTGCTCATCCTCCAGGTAAACCACGAGAAGACCCACACCTCCGAAAACCTATGCAAGGCCTGCATGAAAGGCTTCCCGTCACAGTCGAGCCTCAAGTCGCACAAATGCCGGAAAAGAACCGCCGGGGGAACTACCCAACAAGGCCAGAAAAACGCGGAAGCCCAGCAGCGAACTGACGACGTCACGCGCGATGACGTCACGGCGTCGCGAGACGACGGCGACGCGCAAGAGCGACCTCGCGCTGAAGGAACCGGCGGCGAAAAAGACACCGGTCGGCCGCCCGAGTTGGTCTTCACCGATCTTCAGTGTCGCAGGTCTTCCGATAACTCGCAACGAGGCAGCGCCGAGTCCGCTTCGTGAGCAGAGGCTCCTGTTGGCGCCGGTTGGGGGTGCTGCTGGGTCTGCAGAAGACGCCACGCCTTTGTTAGCTTTCAAATAAGCTTGAAGGATGAGACTTGTTGATTTTCAGTTTCTGTTTTTTTCCAGCCTCGCACTAG
>JGI24159J19872_10013241_pt1 | contig 10731 bp, 7 predicted proteins | sample Ectturendosymbi4_FD_19872 | JGI IMG/M metagenome (IMG submission 19872)
TCACTCACAGCCAACCCCTACCCCCCAAGAAAAAATTATTTTTCGAGTGCAATCTACTTGACTGGCCGCGTGTTTTGACAGTTTCGCCGAGTCGCTAGAGCGAATAGGAGCGGAGATATTTATCCGCAAAGCCATGTGCGTTTAGGTGTTTTTTTTGCCAAAAATCCTCAAAACCAGCCGGGTGCCAAAGTGTTAATTGCTAAATGTCAATAATGATTTAATCTACTTGCTGATGATAATGTAAATCATATGTTGATGCTGATTAACTGCTGAACCTTGGATCATGTTCGTAGTTTTTCTAAATAAAACTTTTTGTTGATTTAAGTATGTTGGCATTAAAATGTGAACATGTAAGATTTCTGCAAGATTTCATAGTCTGACCGAAATGGCTAGACCGAAAAGTCGCGTACCCGAGGTCACAGATTCCATGTCATTCAACTGAAAAAATGACATGTGGACTAAAATCACTAACCCTTGCGGATTCAAAAGTCATAACTTAGAATGCCGTAAGTTTGAGAGTGTAGATTGGCATAAAGTGAAAATTGCATTAAAATTCCATCAAATATGAAGGCTGTTGACTGTAAACATAGTTATAGAACATATTTTTGATTCATGAAACAGATATATTATTATCATAGGTCATTAACATTTTATGCATGTGTGCCATGAGTGTCAATGAAATCACTAAACTGGCAGTTTCAGTATTGGCATTTCAATAAATATTTCATTTTGTTCATCAGTACTAGTGCTATGAACTTATTTGCATCAAGGCATTTTGCATCAGCGCAAAAAAGTTTAAATGAAAGTTTAGCTATTTCTGGTCCAGGTTGGTTGATTTAAATCATTTCATTTAAATCAGTGATAAAATCAACAAAAAGAAGCAAAAAATCATACACAGTTTTAACGCTTTGTGTGATTTTTATGACACATTTTATTACTATTTTAATTGGTTTCACTTATTATTAAAGAAGGCAGAGACTTCTTATGGCAACACAAGATATAAAAGCAATCAAAATTTTATCGATCACAGCAACTGTTGTACTAGAAGAAACACATCACAAAAAAGCTTATATTAAAACTCTTTAACACTTTGAGAGCCAGGGTACGATATATTCGTACTTTGATTTCAGCCTAAACCAGCAGTTGTCAGTTGCCTTACCAACGCCCTAGCTCCTCCGCCGATTGCACTAGAGAGCTGTTCAAGGGCTCAAACGGATCGGACAGTCTAGTAGATTGTCTAGTTAACTTCTTCAACAAAGACCACACCAGGTCAGGAAAATGTGGGGAACATGGGGATGTCATTCCCAGGAAATCTGACAAGATTGCAGGAAGTTTTTCACAGCAACTCTATCAATTTTGTACATTTTTGAGTAGTTAAGACTTTGACGTCCAATAGGATTCGGGGATTCTCGTGCCAAAACAAGCGGATCGCATGTGGCTTTGCGCGCGTGTAACTCGGGCCCCGAAAGTGGTAGAAAGCTGTTTAAAGGCTCAAAAGAAACGGCAAGTCTTTTTTGTGAGTGACGTTACAAGTGGAGAACTTTTAAGCCATCTTGGCCCACTTCACCTGGCTCTAGGCCCAAACTGTTAGATGGTAGTATTCGCTAAAGTTTTTATTGGAAACTAGGCTACAATCCGAGTCTTTTGATACTTTAGATGACTTGCTAGGGTTTCAGGTTCAAAAGTTATGATCTAAAGTAATAAAAATATTTGACTAATCAGCAATTAGATAATCAATTAATTTATTTTAGATAATAACTTTGAACCAGAAACGTTAGAAAGTCGATCAAAGGCTCAAAAGACTTGGACTCGAGCCTAGTTTCCAATGAAAACTTAAGCGAAATACTTTGGCCTAATGGCCAGAAAACTACTTCACTCATGACATCACTCACAAAACATCCACACCCCCCAACCAAAAAATTTTTTTCAAGTGCAGACTAGAAGACTGGCCAATCTGTTTGAGCCCTTGAACAGCTCTCTAGCACAATCAGCAGAGGAGCTAGGGCATTGGTAAGGCAACCGAAAACNGCTGGTTTNAGGCCAAAATTCAAGTACGAGATATCAAAGTCTTAATAAAAAATTTGTGCTCGTCGTGAATCGACTTTTAGAGCTACATGTCATATTACTCAGCTTTCGGAAGCCAAGCCGTTTGATTCAAAGCGCACTTCCGCCATCATGATAGGTTGGCAAAGGCTGAGCCATTCTCCTCAAAGCGTACTCCCTCCACAAATCACAATAGTGGTAAGCAGGGTTGCTAATTTAGCAGATTTTCCTTTAGATCTAGAGGATTTTAATCCTTTCTAGCTGCAAAACAATTGGTCTGGCGGCCTAAATCTATTAGGATTCTAGTGGATAATTGGTTTAGCTACCTACGCAATTCATCTTATTTAAGCAGATTCTAGTGGAATTTTGCAATTTGTCTAGCTTGAAAGGTCTGTTCAGACTTGACAATCCTGGCTGTAAGCACTGTCCCTGCGTCTGTGTTATTGCATGCCATCATGCCCAGTAGCCTATTTGTCAGTTGGGAAGACATGGTGGTTTTGAAAAAATTAAAACTAAATGGCAATTTAGTTGCAATGTGATCAGAAGGGGCTATGCAAGCTCAGGTTCATTAGTTGGCTGCTGGCTTGTTTGCGGTGTTCGTTTGGCATTTTTGGTGATTAAACTTATGCCCATGCCACGCCAATCAGTAGTAACATGTGTTGGGTATTATTAATCCCATTGCAAGTGTTGACATTGCTCCTGTTGTGGCACTGAACCTTCAATGGACCTTGGCACTTCTGGGGATGTGTTATCATATATGCACAAAGTTTCTATATTAGTGGACAGGATAAATCGCATGAAACCTGCTTTGACCTTCATGTCATAAATGCGAGTTCGTAAACAATTGATGGTCAAGCTTTTCATGTGTCATCTGTCCAGGTATTTTACTCGACACACAGTTCTGATTTGTCATGCAAAGTAACTGTTCGAACACTGTTTTTGCATTCGTGAACAATCTGTCACTTCACTAGCGTAAAATTGACTTTATGTAGGTAGGATGTAAGCTCAGTTTACACTAGTAAAGCAGTGCAGTGACAAGCAATTACAAAACTAGTTAATGTTATACATTCGCTATTCTTTAAAATGTAATGTTAGTGGTTTGAAACTGAAGTAACTTTCAGTAACTAGCTCTTGTTTTCGCAAAGATTGCAGCACCAAGACACATAGTGCAAGAACTCATTATCAAGTGACATTATTTAGTCTGTATGTACTCCTTGATGCTTCCACAAAATGTACTGTATTTTATTCAATTTCCATTGGCTGCTATTGCATTCTGTGTGGCCGAGGAGTTTGTTGTCTTGATCGCACCTTGCCCTTTGTCTGCGTTTAACCATAATAGATCGCAGGGTGTTTCATACATCAGCGCTGACAAAAAAAGCAGCTTGAAATGAAAGTGAAGAACGAGAGAGGTGGATAAGAACTTTACTATGATAGCTTATGTATCAAGTTCAAACGTTAATAAATTTTCTTTAGAAATACAGAAACTTCAAAGGTGCATATTATATGCAAAACTTTTACAATAGTGGAAAGTAATGTGAGAAAACACCATGACAGCTCGCAGGAAATCAATGTTAGATTCCTAGGAAATTCGTATTTTTTCTGGCAATGGAGCGCATACTATGTTATTCACAGATATACACTTGCTAGTAAAACTTCACTAACTCTACAACAAGGCGTATTAAATCTGGAAAATATTGTTAATTGCATTAAATCAGGGGGAAGCCTCCACACATGCTGGCTCACACCATGGCACTTTTCGATTTGGTAGTAGTGATTGCACTTTTCATGAGACCAGGTTTTCTTTACTTTTTTCATTAAGGATAGGGTTTAGTACGTTTTTACCAAGTGCAGTGCAGTCTACTGCACACTCGTCATGCATTACTGGCACACAGCAACCGCACAGCAGACATAGGCACATCCCCTAGATTACCAAGACAGTGCCAAGAGTGGGACAAACTCAGCAACCATTTATTTGAAATGTGTCACTGCCGGCCTAGGTTTTTTTCGGTCATAGACTGAAATGATTTTGAAATGACTGACAAAAATTCAGTCATTTCGGTCAGAATGTCTAAAAATCAAGGCAAAAAACACTGTTATGGTGAGCTTTGATTCAACTGTGAGACAAATGACCGAAATGTTTCNGTGACCAAAATGTCTCTGGGAAAAAAACTCACCCACCGGCAGACGTATAGCCACTTCCTAAAATATATATATAATATATGGGTTGAAGGGAGATCTTGACTGCTGTTGTTTTCTCCAGCTATTCACTTTAATCTTCATAAAATACTAGTCCAAATGCCCTCCACTGATACATGAGAATGGTTACATTAGTTACGATATGGACCAAGCATGTTATTTGAGCCAAACATGTGCTGTAAATGTTATTTTTATTTATTTCACTTATTTATTTTTTGTCATAAACTTATGGAACATATCACCACAAGAGCAATCAAACACCATATAAGCCTAAATAGTGTAATCTTGTCTCTATGCCATGGAATAATTACACTTAGGTAGCAGGCCTACATTGCATCAGCAGTTATTTATGTTTACTTCGTTTCTACCAAGCCTACTGCACTCTCGTCGTATGTTACTGCTGCGTCACAGATGGCGTATAAAAATATGAGTTTTCAAATTTCAAGATCTACAGGCGTATCTAGGCTATAGCCATTGCCTTTATCTATGAAACAGATGGTGAGCAAGCAATGGGTGAAGAAGTATGTAGAGACTAGCAAGTGAAGCATGCACATATTTAGGTGAGAAATGTAAGCAACAATAATTTATGGACTCCTGTAAATACCACAAGATCACTAAGAACACTAAGAAGATCACACTACGATCGCTGAGATCACTAAGATCATCAAGATTATTAAGATCACTAAGATCAGACATGAACATCAATTGTACTGAATCTTGAGAAACACACAGCCAAAATCAAATGGTATAAAAAAAACAATCAGACAAAAATATGTACACAAACAATCCAAAATAGAGTCACAAAAAAATGTAGCATATATCAAACATAAAAGAAACGCAATAGACATCAACATAACTGTTATGTTGTGTTATGATAACACAGATGATGGTGGGCAAGCAATGGGTGAAGAGATGAAGCATGTACAGATGAGCAGGTGAGGCAAGCATATAGGTGAAGAAAATAAGCAGCAATAATGGTTATGAGGCAGAGGGCAAAGCATTTTAGTACATTTCATAGCAAAAACAAGTAGCATAGGCGGAAAACAATATTTATAAATACACATCATGAACAAAAGTAGATTTACCCACAGACCATAATTGTACTGAATCTAATATCATAGTGAAAAAAATGTAGTGATGAATTGCAAATCCAATTTCAGTCAAAAAATCTAAGCAAGTCAGTTTTTTAACAACAAAAACGCTGCAGTTATTTCCATGAATTTAGACAAATATGGTTCTGATCCTAGCTATGCTTTTGAAAAATTTAACAGTGCAGATCGAATCCGAAAAAGCGTTTTATATTGGATCCACTCTACCAGCACAAATTAATATTCCTCATTTATTTCAGCGATCTCAGTAATCTTGGCAATCTTAGTATCCTAGCAATCTTAACGATCTTAGGGATCTTTTCTTAGCGATCTTAGCAATCTGATCTTAGTGATCTCGTGTGGTATTGCAGTTGTCATAATAATTGATAACGCAGAGAGAGCAAGCAATATGCAATGAACACATTTAATTGCAAAAGCACGTAGACAACGGAGCAATGTTCACCTCCAGGATCTCACAGACATTGACTTCAGTTTAGTTTCCAGGCCCACAATCCTGTACAGCTGATGAATTATAGGGTACAGGATCAGTTTCAGTGAACTGATATGATTCAGTACTAATCATTTCAGTCTTGTGCGATAAGTGGATATACCTCATAAGTCATGACATTATGAATAAAATATTATCCTTTCAAGAACTAGGCTAAATACTCCGCTCATCAACTAAACCCTTTCATGTACCCTACATTTGTATTACTCTTTTCTTTAATCAATGTTGAACTTTTTGTATTCTGCTTGTACCTTCAATCTCATTTGGTGACGCTATGTCCCTAGTGGGACATACATGCAACAATGGTACTCTATTATTGTCCGTGGGTAACTCTATTACTTGTTCACGATTTCAGTGGATAAATACTGTTCTCTCATAGGACAGAGAAAGAAACTACGTCCTGCAACTGCCAAATTATCAAAGTCACCTTTGCGGGCAGTCAGTACTCAGTAGTACTGAATCGTTTCAACGGATTTAAGAAATTTAAAGTGGAACATATAACATATAAAAGGAAATCAAAACAATAAAAGAACAGAGCCAGGGTTGTGCAGCGGAGGTGGCCGGAGTCATTTTTTCAGACTCCGACCCCGCTCCTGTTCCAACATTTTGGAATCCAAGTCCGGAAATTTTTCAAATTTGAGAATCCGACTCCTGTTCAGACACCGGCTACAATAATCAATCCAACCTTAATTTACCCATATTTTTACTTAAGAAATGACCACACAGACTCCTGCTACTGCCGAAATTGAAAAGTGACCCCCGATCCAGGTCCGGTTTTTCCCAAATTTTTGAGTTCGGGTGCAGAATCCTACTGGAGTCGACTCCGGCAATCCGGATCCGGTCCCACTTCTGAATTTAATTGATAGAGCGGTCTGACAGTTTACTGTTACTGCGCTTGGAAGAATCGCTTAGTTGTTTCTGTTGTATTTCAGAAACTGTGTTGACGATCAATCGCCGCTGAAGTTTGCTGTTGTTGGATTTTGCGTAAGGGTCAGGTTCTGGGCAAAAGATTGTCACGGCGCATTTCTCAAATTTCTGCGGACGATTAAACGGCTAGCTGCCGCAACAATTTAACCCAGTTTGTTGTTTTAAATGCTGTTTTAGTTTGTAGACTAGCATTGCTAGTTAGGTGCGGTTAAGTGAAACAATGGGTAGGACTAAATATTAAATAAATAATGTGAAATCATGGATAGTGTTAAAATGGTGTTATTGTTACTAAACAAATGACTAATAAAAAGCTTCATGTGGCGAAACTTCAGCTTGCTTTTGATGCAATTAACTTTGAAAGGTACTTAGGTAAGGTTATGCGATGTGTCAAATTTGTAAGATATGTCCAGCTTGAGTGGCACAATGCATTTAGGAAGGGTCTGTTGCACTTTATGAGATAAAGACTGTGCTCCGACTATTTTGCCTTCATTGAGCACAATTGGTTGAAGTAGTCATGAGACAAGTAGCAGGCTAGGATATGCAAAGAGACCAATGTTGCCTCTAAGCTGTGCGCGTGTGTGCGTGCACACAGCTTTAAGAGACTGTGCACACGCATAAATTTACTGCGCACAGACACATCATGCGCATGAGGTTTTGTGTTAGAATTCACATAAATTGGCATTACAAGCAATAATTAAAGGAAGACAATTGCTTAATATGTTGCAATTACTTAACTGTTGTTTAGGCATATTAAAATTCCTGTAAAATTTTCAAAAACGCGGCAATTTCGATTTCGAAACGGAATTTATATCGTCATAATGCATAAATTGTTAAGTTAAGGGAATTTCCCGTGAATTAGGCGTGGCCAGTCACTATAGTAATGTACTATTGGATGTTTGCAGTAGACCATGCGAAGAAGTCGGCGCTAATCTCTACAATGTTTGCTGGCTGGGCTTTTTGTGTGCTCAATTTAGGGTTGATGAGTATCAATGTTCTCGGTTGGCAGGTTGAGGTAATTTGTTCTTGGACTTGCTGAAAGGATGCATTTCTTCCTAGGTTAAGGCGGCACCGTGTGCGAGGAAGCTACCAGTAACATAACCAAAGCAAGTTAGACTACTTGTTTTCAATAGCTGCCATAACCTAGCTGCTAGGTCTCTTGCAGGTTTGTCCACTTGTGCTGTAGTTGAAATAAGCTTAAGATAGCCTACTAACAGAACCGTAGCCAGAGGCGCAGCCAGAATGAGCCCGAAGAGGTCATGGACCCCCGAAACAAATCTGCTAAGATTTTTCTGTGGTGCCTTAAATCAATTCGAACTGCTCAAAAATAAACAGAAGGAACAGTCGGACTCAAGTAACAACTATTAAATCTGTCGTTCTCTCATAAACACCTTGCAACGTGACCTTTTGCGATTAGATGCGAAAATATGCGACCAAAGCATGCAACTTTATTTGCAAAGTTGCCGTATATTTTGACAAAACGACCCGAGGTGCAGTCTGAATGAAATGCAAGGATCCAGCTTTCTTGCAAAGGAGCTTAAATTTGGATCAGTCATTTTGAGAGAAATCTTTGCATGAAGTAATTCAGAACGACCAAATAGAAACTTTTGGTTAAGACATGATCAACCCAAAGCGCACCACGCAGGGTCGGATTAAATGAACCCAAGGCCCCATAAACGCTTAGCGTAACGTTTCACTTCAACTTTGCAGAAGCACCAATCAAAAACATCAAAACTGATAACATTTGGCAGCCTGAACTTCAGAGACAATTGGGGGTGAGCATGTACGGTGGTTCGTATGTGGTTAATTTGTTCACAAAGAACGTTCATCACAAAAAAGATCTTTTTGCTTCCGTGACACTACACAAAAATCTTTTTTGTCATAGACTCTCTGACCATCTTCACCGCGCAAATCGTCCATTCACATGTGTAATCAGGAAAGATATGTCTACACTTTTACGCAGATCAAAACGTACACCGTTCAGAAAAAAATGTTCTCAACACGCAAAAGCAACTTGAACAGTACTATTTGACTGACGTTTTGCGATGGGAGCTTTACAATAATCACAACAATTAACTGTTCCGTGATCTAGTGGACAACAGCGCTTCGTTTGATTTAAATCAGGGATGGAACCTATTTCCTATCACGGACCTCATAAAATGCGGAACATCGCTATCGGGCTGAAAAAATTTTTCGTTTTATCTTTAAATTTTACCTTTATCTTCCACAGGAAAATAGAGAAAGAAAACTACGTCAAGGAGCGATAGATTTCTTTTGATATACCGTCTATGTGTCTGCTTGTCACTGAGTTTCGTTTTGACACGATGTTGTGTTCTAACTTGGGCAAAGAAAATTCTGATGCGGGCCATATTAAATGTTCACGCAAGTCGCCTTTGGCCCGCGGGCCGCATGTTCTCCACTCCTGATCTAGACTGATACCCTCACAATCACGACAAGCACTTCGCAACTAATTATTACGTCAGCGCATTATAGGTAATTCCAGAGGCGTAAGATTGCAAAGATTACTTAGTAACGATCCTATTGAAATGGCCCGTGGTATCTGTCACTCTGTCAATGTGTACTTTTTGAAAAAAGTCAGCTACGAAAATTTTCATATTGCCGCATTTTTGCACGCGAAATCGTTGATGGTTGACTCCAGGTCCGTATCTCCAAGAATCCTATACTCCATGCAACGTCTTTATCGTAAAGGTTTAATTCTGACTTCTTAGTGAACACTAACTGCGAATCTATATTTGTTGTGGCGAGTTTTCGCAATTCATCTGCTCAGGTTTTCATGCCTGAGTGATGTTCTAACTTTAGTAAGTTGTCCGATAATCTTTTCAACATACAGTTCTAGCTCAGTGGTTCTAAAACTTTGCAAACACACAGAACCATTACGTGGTTTTCCAAGCTCTTTTCGAATCCTATTTTTTCCCAATACATGTAACACGAAGGAAAAACTGAAATAAAATCATCAACAGTTTATATTTAATTATACAGTAGCCCACGCGTTTATTCATGTTTCAGGTGACTTTCGTCGAACCCCTGAAACGGCTCCGTCGAACCCTAGGGGTTCGATCGAACCAGGTTTCAGAATCACTGTTCTAGCTACTGCTCAATCGAATTTCAACCAGCACAGACTAATGGAGTAGAAAGGGCAAAGCGTTTTGTGAACGTCCATTTGCATTGTTACCAACCTGAAAAGGATAAGTAAAATTTCGACGTTGCCCCCTCCCTGGAAAAATTTCTGCGGACGCCCATGGATGCATTCATTTCGATCTAATTTTTGGTGATGAAAACTGTCACAATCACTTTGCCATTACAATCACGACTTTTGAATTCCGCATTGGTGATCAGCTGGATGTCGATATCAAACTTCCAAGGCGCACCTGGGCACCGTGTATGTCGAGAAAATCATTTTAGCATCTTGTCCTGAGGAGTTCTACAAACGAACCGTTCTTATTCCTCTTTTGGAGAATGTGATTCATCATATTGAGGCTCGGTTTTCTTTCTCGTCCTACAACTCTGTTTGAAGTGTCAGTATTTTAGTCCTGCTTTCCTTAAACTTGGCAGTTTTTTTACTTTCCAACACAGTTTGGGCATGCACAGCTGTGACGTTGACTCTTCTTCGTCAATCTTGAATGCAGAATATAATAAATCGATGTTTCACTGATGCACTGTCCCAAAGTCTGAGCTGCCGTCAAACATTATGGAGAGAGTAGCCATTTGTGAGCTTTTCTCTTTCCCAAAATTTCACACATTTTGCACTTATTTGCAACGTTACCAGTCACAACAGCAACATGTGAACGTTCCTTTTCAACACTTCGACAGCTGCTAGCCTATCTACGCAGCGCTATGGAACAAGTTACAACGCCAGGTTTTTTTAAGGTTTCGCTTTGGTGACCGCAAGGAAATTTTAAGAGACCGCTTGGAGGAATTTGAGAGACCGTTCTCCATTGATGTGATCTCAGG
>JGI24159J19872_10013244_pt1 | contig 10731 bp, 1 predicted proteins | sample Ectturendosymbi4_FD_19872 | JGI IMG/M metagenome (IMG submission 19872)
ACTGACTACGTTTGTCTAGCCTTTATATTTGTCTGACGCAAAGGAAACTAAAATTGTGCAATGCGTTCATCAGTAAACATATTGTTTACTAAACACCTGTAGTTGCGTGGTCATGAGGTACTAAATAGGCTATCTACTGCTAGCATGATCGCACTTGAGCAATATTCTTTGGTAAAATTATAAAACTGCACTGAATTTTCCTGTTATTAGTTCGTTGAATAAAACTGCACTGAGTTTACTTTTGTGCGACGCTCTCGAAAAATTAAAACGACGCACTAGCAGAGCATCGCGACGCACAGTTTGAGATCCACGGTCATAAAGAAAAAGTGAGCATCGTTCTCACTTGATTATCACTAACACATCCTTCACATCTAACTGCGGGCCACACCACACGTTGATTTCTTTTAATGCAATTCTGTTATACTGTACTTGTTTTGCTTAATACGGAATGTGGGTCGTGGGGCGATAACGGTATGTCGAGAGTGGTAAGGGGGATGTGGGGCAAAAACGTTTCAGAAACCCTGGGGTTCAATTTTCAATAACATGTGTTTGATCAATTAAGAAAGAACTTGCTGCTTGTTTTGAAAGATCGATGACTTTGGGCAATCTCTCGTAATATGACAGATGCTTCAGTCGCACAAAATACTTCGACTCTTTCCCTTACTTTACAGGAGAATGCCAGTTTTTCAAGAAATATAATTAAAATAGCTTTTTTCTCGTCAATTCCTTTTATCCAATACAGGACACCCGGATGTCAGGAGCTACCTCTACCTCTATTTATAAAATGTATCAAGCAGAACTTAAAACAAGTGATGCAATAGTTTGAAAGATTTCCTCTTCAATCACAACAAAACTTCTGTTTTGCAGGGAAGCCGACGTCCTGCTACGTCCCGAAACACGATCTGCATTTTTCGCAAACAGTTTTCAAATTCAGCAAAGGAACAAAACGTAGTCGTGGAGCAGGCCATTTACAATAAATAGACTGAAAGGGTTAATTACGTGCGTTGGTCAGTATCCCCGAGCCAAACCTTCCCTCTGCTAACGTCATGTTTCGCATGACACGCAAATCAAGTCTTATCAAGAGCTGAAAGGAAGATTGAGGAACTTGATTTTGGAACACCACAAAGGGTGTAGTTTTTCTACTGCAAAGTTGGCAATTTAAATTGGTAATTCCTCTTTTCAAATTAAAACTGTTTTTTCGTTCGATGAAAAAGGTGATCACTTCCGCGAATACTGTATATAAGCTAAGAGTAAAGCAAATCTAATCAAACTTGAACGGGACTAACAGCAGCAAAAATTTACAAATACTTTACCTGGTGGATAAATCATTTGTTGTCTGGAATACACTGAAAGCCTATTTTATACCTCGAGATAGGTTGCTTTGATTATTTGCAAAAGAAAAAGCATAAGAAACTGCAAAAATGGTAAGATTTGCAACTTGATGATGAGCAAATTTAATCAAAGAAAAGTTTGTTTTTGAAACAACTTGAAAAATTGTAAGTAGACAAGAGATTTTTATAAAACATCTTTAGCTCCAAGATAAAGGTTGTGCGGGCGAAGAAGGCATGAAACCTACCAACTTCAAAATCGTATTTTTTCAAATTAAGAGAAATAATAATGCGTGGATCTATTTCTTTACAACGAAAATGTAAAGTAGCAAAAGAGAAAGAAGACCAGTATTAAAAACCCAGTTTGAGATAAGCAAGCGTATCTCTAGAAAAATAAAACCAAGTCTTTAACGCTCAAGTTGCAGTAACGAAAAAAGTCTGATTGTTGCATTCCAAATGCTCTTAACTTGCTACAAAGATCGTTATCAAATGATATTCCGTGCTACATAACTAACCGTGGCATTGATGGTTTTCTAATTTGAACACCAAATGTGAAAAGCTATTTTTACCTCTCGGACACACATAGAAAAAGATGAGTTTTCCTGAGTAGGTGCGGTTATTGATGTTTGATTTTGTTGTTGCAAATTGCAATAATGACTATGCATGTTTTATTAAACATTGCAATGCAAAACTGGCCTGTTTTTGAGTGGATGATAAGCAAAATGTTTTGAGGCTGAAGAATTGTTATAGTGTGCACAAAAAACTCTTTGAAAAATAAACCTTATAAAGTAAACACTTTTGTTGAAGGAGAGAAGAAAGTTTGAAAACGTGTTTGAATTTTGCCTGAAATATAGGTATTTTCTTCCAGACAAATCATAAAATCTTGGTCACTGTGAGTCTTGCCTGTCTGTTTTTGTGTGGAGCTTGGTCAATAACGACGGAAATTGACCCCACCAATCCACCTAGCAATATGTAAGTTCTAATTAACGTTGTGATACGACACTTCTGTGATAGTCGAAGAGGTGGTCGTGTTAGTGCGATCCGTTATCAGCTTTCTGGACGATAAAAAAATACTTCAAAGCTGTTATGACTTCCGCTTGCAATAGTTTGATTTTATTTTCAGAGCAGGCTACTTTCTTCATACGTTTTGTGAAGTACGTGAGTTTTTGTTTTCTATGACGTGCTATATTGGCACAACGGCCATTTTAACAAAAAATTCGTGCAAATTCTTCACCTAACGAAAAATCTGTAGGAAACTTCAGTGCTGATAATTTTTTGAAGCAAATCAATTCAAAAAAAGAATGCAACTTTTACTAAGGCATGGATGCTGAATGAATCTATACTGAATGAATATAACTCAGTGTTTCATTTTTATAATTGACAGTGTTGTTCTTGACGTTTCAAAAAGATCACGATTTGAAATCTGCATATACACGTTGTTGAGTTGTACATTTCGTTGATGACATTTCAAAATCTGGTTTATTCAAAACAATTCAAAGTAGTGCATTCACTCAAAGAAACACAACAAACAACTTTACCAAACCTTGTTTGACGACATTTCTTGTATCTACAACTTTCAATATTATATTACTGTGTGTTAGTTCCAATTCAACGTATGTCAAATAATGTGGCATTGCAAATTGGTCGTGCAAAAGGTGATTACAAATCTAACGTGATTACAAATGTTTGAAAGATTGCACTAAATTCATTTTAAGCAAACAAAAAAGGAAACTCGGTGGAATTTCAATGTAATTGAAATATTTTGGAAAGCATTAATCATTAGTTTGATTGGAAAATATTGTTGTTACGAAAATTTATTTTCATAAGGTTTCAATTTGAAACAGGATTCTGCTGAGAGTGAGAAGATTGACATATATTCCGATGTTTCTGCTTATGATTGCTGTGTATTAAACATTTCGCTAGAGTTTGCCTCTGAAACTCAATGTGCTTAGTTTTGAAGGTGTTGTGGCACACATGATAGCCACTGTCATTGCCGCCGCAATCGTTTAAACAAGGAGAGTTAACGAACTGGATGCTTGTGCGCAGATGCCGATTACCACCTGAAGCTCGAAGGGAACCAGTGGAAGCCGCCATGCTACAATGGGACTACGTTTACTTGCAGTGCTTCACCAATCACTTCATTAAAGTGGCAATGTGCAATTCGACCTGCCGTGCCCCACACGGGTTTTCCCCGAGACTGGCTGCGCGTTTCCAAGTCCGAGAAATACGATACACAGTCCGCGTGAAAGGCCATTATTCGCTGCGCGTGCCTGTTGCTTGTGTGTGCGTTGTGAAGCCGAAATATATTCGAAGAGTGCGTTTTTGAAAAATTCTCTAATTCAATCACGGATTGTAAGATTTGCTGCCACTACTGGTGCTCTATTGGTTTGTGGGCATTATTTCCCAATTACATTTTATTTGAAGTGTTGTCGCTGTTCTACTATATTTATTGCATTTGTAATTACCTTTTCTATTTGTTTATTGAGGTTTTGATCGTCTGCTGGTCACATTTTGCAAAGTGCTGAGAACTTTATTTAGTTTTCGTAGCTAGCAATTGCAAAACTTTATTTATTTTTCCTTGCTATCAACTGTAATGTTACTGACAAACAATAGTTTGTTTTTTCGCAACGTTTGTTCACTTTTGTCCGAAAAAGTGCTCTTGATTTGTCGTCTCTGTTACTTTTATTTAAGTGTGGAAGACTTTTGCGCCGAGTTTTCGTGAACTCTGTTGCCATTTTTGAAGTAACGCGAAGCGTTCATGTTTTGAATTTGTCCAAAACGCTTTGTCCTTGTTCAGTTTGATTTAAAATAAATTAATATATCTTGTACTTGTTTCGTTGATTACTGTTTTTGAAGTGGAAAGAATAGTTATATAGTTTCGTATCTGGAACGTACGTGTGTGGAGGCTGTATAATCGCAACAGGTTGTATTGGAGCAGTGGTATGTTTGGGCGTTGAACCAAACCGTTTGGCGATGTAACAGTCTCCGGAAAACACTGACTCAAACCAACCCGAAAGAAAACACTTGAATGAATCTAGTGAAAGGACAAGATTTTAACCAACATTAACTTCATGGGGCTAAAAAGCAGAATTGTTTTGTTTCACACGACTTTGTTCCTATTCGTCTTACCAATTTTATAATGTTGTTATAGTGCGTTTGTGCTGTAGGTGACTATATCTCCTCAAGTCGCCTGTTTTGTGTAAGGGCTCAGCGGTGAAACATGCGTGGGTTCTGTTTCGCTGGGTGAAGGTTTAGCTATGGTGGTAAAACGCAGGGATATATGGTATTTAATAAGGAATTGAGCAGCTTGCTACGCGTTAACATATGGCCAGTGGATCATTTCAAATCAATAGTTTGTTGGTTTCTAATTAGCTCTTATCGGTGAAAAATCTTAGTTGTTATGACTGAATATCATCATACGGGTAGAATTTGGATTTTCTGACATACAGTAAGCTTGGACACATTCCACTGATGATGCTCCTTTTCATCCCCACCTTTATAGCATATACCTCTTCTTTTTAAAGCCGATACAAATCGCTTTGACCTAAACTCCAAAAGGTATGTGTATGCGAGATGTGGAAATGAAATTCCAAATAACACGAGATTTGTTGTCAAAAAATTGAAAGAAAATATTTCAGGTCGGATTGGAACCGTATCAATTGGCTGCACACGTGACTTCTTCGCTCCTACGGTTTACATGGACCAACTGTTTGATACAGAAAAACATTCGGACAACCAACAGAACAGTGTGTAGAGCAGTTAGAATTAAAAAAAATGTTATGCAGTAGTCATCGTAGAATTCTATTCGGACAAATCATAGTTTCAATCTTTCGTCTAGAAACTAAATTGGACATGGCTGAATATCCACGTCACTGCCGTTAGAATCATTTCCTCGTGTGAATACTACCTGAGCATCCGGATCATTGAATATGTTTGAAAGTTTGCAAAGTCTTGACCCTTGTCACAAAATGGTGAAAACCATTTAGCAGAACAAAAGACCACTTTGCTCAATTGGCTCGAGTCAACGCCACTGCGACCTTTCCGTTTGCGCTGTATTCAGTTGCTGTTGCTGAACACGTTCCAAGTGACTTGATCACTGTGGTTGTTTCTGCTGAGATGTGGTCAACTACTTGCAAGCATCACACGTGCGTGCTTTGCCGAGCGCTTCAGGGTTCATCTGGGCTGAGCAAGCTTAAAATTTCCACTGATATCAGGAAACCGCAAAGTTTTTGCAGCTGCAACTTGATGATTGGTTTACCAAAAATCCCAAGTTGTGAAATCGCACAAGAATGAAGAAATTTTATCTTGAGTGTAATGCAAGACAATTAATTAAGTTTTTGATTAGCTAATTACTGACTTGCTTGAAATGAAAACCAAGCATGTTTTTCATTTTAATATTGGAACTACTGCAATTATCTCAAACTCGTTTATATTTCGCTTGTCGATTTTTAATAATTAGATTATATCTAGTGGATTAACTAAGCATATTTGGAGGGAATTTCTTCGAAACGTAAATGGTACGACACTGAGTATTTAGAAGAACATGCAACCGAGAACTTCATGTTTTGACACAAATGAATAGGAAAGGAACATATCATGTAATAATAGTTTATAAAAACCACTTTATGATGAGAAAATAAATCAAGCAACAAATTAATTACCTTTTCTGCGCATGTTCATCACGTTTGACAACAGCTTTAAGGAACTGATTTGAGTAATTGATTGTTATAAATTAGTGATTTGAAACTGGAACACCACTAAACTAGATTCCAATTACTGGCAAGGCAAGATAGGTCTTGCTGGCTGCATCCACGTGCTATCGACTCAGAGGCCGTCGAATGACCAGTTGGCGTGATTACATCTCCGACCTTGCTTGGTCTCGTCTTGGTGTGGAGCCATACTATATAAATATCTAAGATTGTTGAAAACCGTGAGGTGTTTCGTGTCTTCCCAGGTCTGGTGCCACGGCGACCCTCCCAAGAGGAAAAGCGGGTGTGAAATTAATTGTGCGTTTTATGTCTTTTCCTGGTTGAATTTTTGTATGTTTTCCTATTTCGTATTGCTTGCGTAACAATACGTCCAGTTTGCTACACTTTTGGTGAAAGTGCTGAACCTTCGACCGTTTCGTGTCACTTCATCTTTGAGGGCGTTCGTTTTCACAAATCGCGGCCAAGGCATTTGCTTTTAATGGTTCGTAAAATGGTTCTATGGTTTGTAAAATGGTTCGATGATGAAAAATGGTTCGATGACTTCCAAAAGCTTTTGAATTTTGTTCCCGTTGTTTTTCGTTTGTGAAGCATGTTTAGCGTTAACCTGAATTATCAAACCTATGAACACTTTTGTATCGAAGTACCTGAATGAGTAGAAAGCCAAGTGTTTCCTGGTTACGGATCGATGAGCGTTAATCCCTAGACGTTATGCATTTATCTTTTTTTGTTTTTACTTACGTGTCTGAGTCACACTTATGGTCCATTTCACAAGGGTAATCGAATAACACAAGAACACAAAAATGGTTAGTCGTGGCGCATTGCAGAGTAGATGTTAGTTAGATGATAAACACAGATAACACTCAGAGAGGAGCATAACACTGAAACTGCGCACGAGCTATAATTGCATTCACTCATCGTCATGCGGGAATCCGACAGTGGGAGAGAAATGATGACATTCTATCATGAGGTTTTGAATTAAACGGTTGAAAAGTGGAATAGGGTCAGGGACCTGAGTTTCGTGGAGGCAGGGGGTCATGTCCCCCCAACTTTGGACAAAATGGACACACAATATCTTTTGTCCCACAAATATTTTGTGATAAAAAAAATGCAGTCTAACAAATTTCGTGGTTACACTGCTGTTGGAAAACCTCCAGAATAAATCCGGGGAATGAATAAGAAACATGGACACCTATAGACGCAGTGTACAGATTTACTATGCAAATTGAATTATCATGATTGTTGATAATAGCGTACGTTAATTTGGGTTAACCGAATCAGTGTGTACATAAACGTAAACATTTGACTGATTCGTGTCTTCTTTATGTGAGTCGAATTCATGTGTTGATCTGTAGCCTGCAATATTGCCTACTTGTCAAAGAAGGTCTGTAGCCTACTTTGACAAAGAACTCTTCAAGTGCTAATAATAAAGTTTACTTCGAAAAGAAGCAAATACCTAGTAATAATTGTCAAGTACTAGCACAGTACTAAGCAACTGCCATAACACCATGGGTGTAGCTAGGGGACACGTGGGCCATGCTCCCCAAAATATATCATGTCCATAATTTGCCTCCCATTTTGCCAATTTTATCTACGGTTGGGTGAACACAGCAACGTCATCGAATCGCATATATTTATGTGATACGCATGAGCAATAACATGCATATCACACAACGTTTTCCAGTAAACTCGGTTCCTGAATGGGAATACTCAACAGCGCACAAAAGCATGTAAATTGTTTTGATTAAGGTTTCAAATGTTTTGCAGATTTGACGGTTGATTTTTTACTAGTTTTACATATTCACATTTTTATGTTTGGCTTGCACACATCGTCGACATGCTAAGGTTGATAGAGGAATCAAAAGAAAACACACGAATCATCAAGCGCCACTAAGCACAGGTAAGGATTTGCTTGCTAGCCCAAGACAATAGTAGAGAAAAAAAAATGCCCAAACAACGCACCAGCAGCTAAAACTACAACTGGTCCCCGTCATACAGCAGCGTTAAATAGTGGAGAAAAAATGATGATTTGTGAAAAGCATCAGACTTGTGTAGTGATCGGATAAAAAATTAATCAAGATACACATCGTTGAACAAAACCATACTGATTGTTTCTAAACAAGGCATCAAAGCTCCTGACATAAAGATTGACTTGGTGTGGGCGAACACTAGCATTTCTGGGTATGTAATGCCAATTTCGATAGTCATTATTGTAGGCAACTGGTAAGCGTTTCATTCTAGTCTGTGCGTATTTGCTCTGCTCCAGTATTGGGAAGCATACATTGGCATCAAATAGGCGCGGAACAGAACGCTTTTGCAGAATAGAGTGTTATATTCATGTGTTTACTGTTTTTTTTTGTTGTACGGAATAGAGTCTTTCATAGGAGCGATGAGAATGTTTCATAAAGCACGTTTGTCGTCCATATGTTTTCTGGATGCTGGGCCGACATATCCGCCGATCATAGTGTGCCCAACTTCCCAATATTAAATAAACACTGCGTCAGTTTAAAAACACTTTCTTGTCTGAGAACGAGTGGGCATAAAGGTAAAGCAACTTAAAAGACATTTTAAACTTTATTTTTACTTTGTATTGTAACTACACTCGTGAAAACAATTAAGAAAAATATAATTTACATGTTAATGCAAGATTTTTACCTATGACGGTTTCAAAACAAATGCACTAACAGGCTTTCATTGATCTTAAAATTGATTCCGTTTGTGTTCCACAGAGATTTTCACGTTAAAGATGCATTAAAGGGCAATTTGTTTCGAAGCTTTTGGCCGAGCATCAGTTGGAGCGAGTTTTGGGCTTAACAAACGTTAGTGAAACCTGGTCCCTTAAAAACATGGGCTACCCAAATTGGTTTTCTCCCGGCAACGAATCAGCTTCTTGATAACACGAGTCCAGTCTTTAGTAGCTGAAGCAACTATGCAGCGTGGCTTTGCGTTTGAAGTTTTTTGCAAAACCATTTTGAAACATTTATTGTTTTGTAAAAAAATATCCCGGTGGAAAAGAGACAGTTTTGTTTTCTTTTGATAGCGCAAAGGACGATGCTTTTAGAAGCGGTTCTACTTCAGAAAACAGAATTACTTCGAATTCTCGTCAAAATTTCCAGTTTCTCTTGATCCAAAAACAGTTTTCAATGTTTTTCCATCAACGTCACATCCTTTCTTTGTGTTCATTGTTACGAATCCAGTTACCGCCAGAGTTTCACAACCTGAATGAAACCAGATGGTTTTGAGAGTTTCCTTGCAGGTGTTTGCTCTTGCGTCTCGGCATGTTAGCAATACTCAAAATTAGAACTGGAGAAAAACATTTCATTATATTGCTTGTGCAATTATGTGAAGATAGGTACTGTAGGTTTTCAGAATTTCACCTAATGACAACTTTGATGTGAAAGTCACTGATGTACGATTCTGATGAGTAAGTTAACTTGATCTAAACCAGTGTTTCTCAATCTTTTTTTGGCTAGCGCCCCCCCCCTTTTCTGACAAACAGATTTCTATCGCCCCCCTACCATGCCTAGCACACATATCAACACAATGTTTTTCTATTGTGTATTTGGTATGTTTGAAAATGATTAAAACAAGAATGAGCGCAAAGATGCATTTCACTATAAAACTTAGTTTGGTAAATTAACTCATTTAGCAGTCGGAAACTGTTAGAGTTAATGATTTGGAAACTGTTAGAGTTCATGAAGGGCTCGATTTCGTTTGAACAGCATTAAAATTGGACAAGGTGAAGATTGCTGATTTGGCTTTAATGAGGTTAACACCATTCGTCTGCAATTGCAAATTAACTTCATTGAACTTCGTGAAGATATCTGTGGACTGTGACAGCCAAGATACTATATCTATGACACCCTTTGGCAGTCACCTTCTGTGTGCAGCAACAGGCGTACAAACTCTCTTCATCTTTATCCGAATGCACCACACTGCCTAAACTTAGCAGAACACTTCCAAACCCTTTCGTGACCTTTGATCAATCAATCCATTAATATTCTGCCACATTTTTAGTAAATTTTGAGTTCGGAGCAGTGCAGAATTGAATTTAATCTGCATATTTTAAAAGATTTTGAACTTCGCCGTGACACTTGCAGTCGTCCACTGGCTCTACCATCTCTCTCTCCCTGGATTTCCTTGGCGCTGCCAAAGCTAAAGTGCGTTCTGAAACACACTTCTGTTTTCCAGAATCTTTTCGATTCCCTTTAGGTAACTTATTCTTGTTGGCGCCTAACACTATCTGTAAAAAATATAAATTGCTTTTCTACTTTCGAATTGAACTCGTACAAGGTTTCTATCATATTTGTGATCATTAAACCACTCCATCCAAATTAGCTCACGCTTTTGGTTACAGGCTGAGTCTAAGTGCAAGCGTGCATTCTCAAACCTGACCGCTGATAGTCACTGCAACGAAACGGGCATTATTAAGTAGCAGTTTACCCGTGCCAAGAAGTACAGCTGACGAAAATTCCAACCATAGTCATTTAATTATAGAGGAGAACAGTTTTACTGTGCAGCTTACCTTTAGTGATGGAAACTGTAGTTCATCAATTTATCTCCTAGTATTTCACCTCTGTTTTGTTTCCAAAACGCTAAGTTTTTGTTTACAAATTACATGCATACATGTTTGTTGATCACACTGTTTTTTATGACATTTGGTCCCTCAAAGTTAGTAAGACAACAGAAATGTATTA
>JGI24159J19872_10013246_pt1 | contig 10730 bp, 3 predicted proteins | sample Ectturendosymbi4_FD_19872 | JGI IMG/M metagenome (IMG submission 19872)
GGCTCCGGCTCCAGCTCCGGGTTCTATTCGTTTTTATACATTAATATTTTAATTTTCTGGTGTGCTTGAAGTTGACGGGAAAATGAAATATATCTAGTACACAAAACCAGGGATGTAGTGCTAACAAAAAGGTGTGGGGACGCACCCAAAAAACTAGCCATTATAAAACAGCTTCAAACTCATTTTAAAACAAAACATGAAAAAGGTGTGGGAACACCGTTCCACGCGTCCCCGCCACACTACACCCCTGCACAAAGCTAAAAGATTATATCAAACTTATTTGAGTATGGTAGTTTTCTGCAGTCAGTGCTCTTACCATGAGAAACTCAGCGAAAAAACAACAGTCACAGCTTCAGACAATTCAGACATCAATTACTAGCAGAAACGTTACTCAAGTTCATGGAATAATATAAACAAATTCTGGAAAAGCAGTCACTGGCTTTGCTGTTAATGCCTGGTGGCCTTTTGTTATTGCTTACGACCTGGAATCAAGAAAACGTCTGTTTAGAAAACCATATTTGTGTCCTTGCATTTTGACACAATGCAGTCCCAATCGACCAAGTGATTTGCACTCGTTGCATGCTTTGCCTGTTGCAGTCTTGGCGATGCCAGATAACAGCTCTGCCCAGGAAAACCATGCAAAGCGCGCAAAACACGCAGTCGATTACCTCTCTCATGCGTTTTTCTAACGTGCACACATTTGCATTAAAACAAATGACAAAATGTACTTAAAAACTGTTTGTTCGAAGAAATAGCATGGCTTCTAGCAAGAAACTCACCTTTTCGCTTTTTTAAAATAGCTGAAAACTTCTGATTTCTTATCTTGTGCACTCATGATAAGCAGTGATGAATAGCAAAGTAAAGCAAAATTTAACCTGCAAAACTTAGGAGGTAGTAAAACTGGTTACCGTGCTGCTAAAAACAAAATTTGTTTCCACAGATGAAAGCCTCAAGAAAAATTGACATTTGTTTACATTGCATTTTTCTAGCCTCCTGAATATGTACCGCCATGCAAAGCAATGCTAGTTCACCACCAACTAATTATAACTTTCATGTTATGCTGCTGCTGGTAAAAGTAATAGCTCCTAGTGAACTTTGCCAGTAATCTAGAAAACCTTGCTAGTATGCGTAATGGTTTCTAATAAAAAACTCTGCAATGGCGTGCTGTGCATTTCACGCTTAGGCCTGCAATGATATCTTACCTGAATCATACTATCTGCTAACAGCATGATTGCACCGTTGCAAAAGCTATGGATATTGTATACCTACTGATTAATTATATAGCTTAGTTCTTTTTAGATCGCTACACTACTACAGATCCGACTTGACCATTCTGGCTGTAGAAAGTAATATGTTGTTGTGGTTTGCGTTTTTCTTCTACAAGTAACACCACGCCTGTTCAGCTACAATGTCACAGCCCAGGGTTGCCAGATTGGCCTTTTTTAGGCCAAATTTAGGAAATCTGGCCTTGTTTCAAGTTTGTTGGCCTAAAAATATTTATTTGGCTGTTTGGCCTTTTTTGGCCTCATCTTAAGTCGGTTGGCCTTAAAAAATTCGCTTGGTTTTATGGTTCTTTTTTGGCCCTTCTACGTTGAAGTAGGTTCCTCTGAACAAAAATATTCTAGTTTTCGGCAACACATTTGCAAAATGTTTGTGATAAATACCATATTAGACCGACGCCCGCGTTCTGATATTAGTAAGATTTGAGGGATGCGAGTTTCGAAATGAAGTTTTTGTGTAATCACTGGAAATGCGTGCACTGTGTAGTGTGTTGTAAGCACTAAGCAGGTTCAACGCTTGCAAATAGGTGTGCGTCTCCGCGATAGAAATGCGACAATGGCGTTGAGAAAGTGGAAGGGCTGTTATGATTCTGGTCGTAAGCACAGGAGTGAATGGGACATGACTTTCGTATGGGTGCAGAAAGCTGCCGATGGATCAGTATGCAAACTGTGGCACCACTGTAACCAATGTGTGCAATCTTGCAAACCATGAAAGTCAGAGAAGCATCAGTAATGAGCTCCAGTTCAGTTCCAAGCAAGTTTCGAAGAAAATTTCTAATGATATTCTTGAAATTTAGATGTTTCTTTGTGACAAAGAAACGACAATACCACAAATAAAGTTTGGCTTTTTTCTGGCCTTTAAACAATCGGTTTGGACTTTTTCTGGCCTCTTTTTGGCACTATTTGGCTTTTTACTGAATTTTTTATCTGGCAACCCTGCCACAGTCTTAACGATGATTAAACCAAGTAAACATCACAGACTCGCAGTTCCATTGTTGCAGTCTGTGCCGCAACTCGTAGTCGCAACAATAGCGTTCAGTGTGCTATAAAGAGAACTGTTTTCGGGAATGTAGTCTAGCTTTCAGTCAGTTTAGCAGAACAATTGCCGGTAGTATCTAGGATGGGACCAGGAGCCTACCTCTCAAATAGCCGTAGCTCCAGCTCCTAAATTTTAATCTGAGCTCCGGATAGAAGCGAAAAGCCCAGATCTGTGACTTCGGATCCGCAGGTTGACAGAGAATATTAACGTCTGCGCACGAGCTTCATGTGAAAAGGTTGTTTGCACATTTCCTGTGGTTTGCGATCTAACAAGACTGGTTTTGTTTTTGCCGTTTTGGTTAAACCCAGTTGTGCTGAGCGTGGAAGAAGAAAATTCAGCAATCATCCGGGTGGTGGCGCTGCTGGTTAAACTGTGACTTTAGCTTTACATTTCTTTAGTTCAGCAGGGGGAAAGGGTTTTGGTTTGGAACTGTAACAAAAATATATATACACATGTTGTCAATATAACAGATAAAGTTAAAAAAATGAATTTTGAAATAAATGCTACCGTTATGCTATGATGGGCAATGATAAAATACGCGTGAAGCGATTGCCAGCTTGAAACAATGCTTGGGGTAAAGGTAAAGATCTAATTTGAAAAAAGCTTGCTTACAGCGATTGCCACATTACCACTATGGAAGAGACCGCAATGGATGAGATATATGTCATTGTGTGAAATTTTCCTGTACTGAACTGTTGCAAATTTTAATTTGGATTTACTCAGTTCATTCCGTGGAAAATATAAAAAAATGTCTATTCAATCAGCAATACATTGTGCACATGCTTGTTAAAACATGTTGCGATACAAGAAACTCACGGAAGTCTGAGCAATAAAAACTGTTTTCACACTTCAACGAGCTATAAAGAAAAATATTGTTATTTGAAGGGACTACTGCTGCCACTGAAATCAAAAACATGGGGATTTCAAGAATTTTAATAGAAAACAACCAACGTTGAATTTGTGTGAGGAAAATTTTATTCTAGTCATAACAGTATTAAGGTCTACTTCGCACAAATGATCGCTTAGATTTCTGATTTAAAACTAAGATTGCAATTATCTTTAAACGACAAGCTTACGAAACTCGTTTCCTGACTTAAAAACAACAATGAAAGAAATTACTGCGGAATTTTTGAAGTTATTTTTATAGTATAATTACGACACCGAAGTGAAGAAGTGGATTAAGAATTAAATATATGAAATTTTGTTCTAAAGATGCTGCTTTTGTTATAGCTTTAAAGATTAAATTGCAAGTGTTTTCACTTTTTTGTTTTGGAATTTTATATTTGTGCATATAGTGCCAGTTTAAACAGCTTGCGGTAATCACTTTTAATACAAGTTTGGTATCACTAAGTGCATTAACCTTTGCTTTTATAACAAAGTTTCAAGTAACCAAGAGTCTGGTGTTCACCTAAAAAAATTAATGATAAATTAGTAAGCTTCACAAAAAGCAGTTAGAAAGTAAAAGGGTGATGTGTAATGATTTAAACAAAAGTTGGAAACACCTGTAAAAAAATTATAAGTACTGAATTTTTTTCTGACGCTTGAAGTGTAACCAACTGGCAAAAGTATAATTGAAGGTTGAAAACGATTCTTATTTTTTTCAGTTTGCTCAACTAATCAGAATCCGAAATCGTCTGGGACGTGAAAAATTTCCTCTGGTTGAACAGACCTTCTATCCTTCACACAAGCAAATGGTGAGTGGTAAAAGGGCCTGCTATGCTTGGATTATGATTCATTTTGCTTCCAGCAACTTTTTATTCAAAGTTAGAAAACATGTGCTGTTGCATATTTAGCAAACCGTGAAAAGCGTTTATACAGCTTGAAATTATTAAATGAAATCTGATGGTACAGCTTTAAGATGTTACCGTTGAAAGAATGCAAGTTGAATATTAGCACAGCTGCTATTTGCACGTAAGTGCATCATTGCATGCAGTCTTGAATTCGACGTAAAAGGTGTTAAACATATTGATGGGAATCTTTCTGTCGCCATTTCTAAGATAAAAGCGGTGATGTGTATTTTGGCTTTGCTGTTGAAGAGGAACTCAGTTGTTAGAGAGTCGAGCGCAAAGGGAAATTTAAGCAAGAGTTCGAAGCCCAAGTCTTAAGCAGTTGTGTTTTAGCTTAGAACATCTAATTCTAAAAATGCATATTTCCAAAAACAGCTTAAGTATGAACTGTTAAATTTCTGTAGATTATAGAATGAAAATCGTACACATTGTTATGGCATGTCAACAAATGTGTGCCAGTAAATAGAAGTTTTCTACAACTCCTAATCTTGCTGTTTCTACTAGTTAGATTTAATTTGTTACCACCATTGGCGTTAGCAGAAACCGCGAAGTAGTAGGTGCTTTGTGAAATTGAACTCATTTGTGTGCAATGTATCAAACTACGCTGCTTTAGAAAAACTTGGTGTAACGAGGTCTACGTATTGTTTCAGAAACAGTATTTACAGGATGATGCAAACTTTGCGAATACTATAGTTTCGACGTTTAAAAAATGATGAGCTACTTAATATGATGCTATGCTTTTCTTGTTGGAGTGCAAAAACTAACTTGCACTACCTGTCCTTTCATTTAATGACGTGTGTTCTTTTATTCCATTGAAAAGTTGTTAAAAATTAAGTAGCAGATAGCAGTTGTTAAATCAAAGTTGGTCACACACAGTGGCCGGTTTCGACTGTACTGAGTCAGGTCATCCCTGTAGTTAATAAAATTATTCACAGCCTGACACAGATATTCTAAAAATAATGCTACTGACAGATGTAGTACCAGTTTTTCACACAAATGTGACCTTATCAAAGCTGATCTAGCAGTAAACTACTTCGCGGAAATATCATGTCATAAACGTAACCTGTTCTTCAGCTCTTGGATCAGAAGGAAAAAAACTCTACTGGATCACGCTGTTAGATAATTTCTTGATCTAGTTTGATAAATAGGTTTACAGGCATATTTTATGCTATGACCTTCTTTACCTGCTGCAAAGCGGCTCTACAGCATATACAGCTGATACAACAAACATAACAGCCTTTCAGCCTTACATCCCTGTAGACTATATTTTGTTCAAACCTACTCGGAATAAATTTATGTTAAGCAACCTTGCTCTGCACTGTGAGAAGCGATCTCAGCAAACCGTGCAGTTTATCCTTCACGTCCAAATTTGAAATCGTCCAAATTTTTTTCAGAGCACTTTGCATGAGCACATCCCATCAAATTTGCGTATTACTAACTAGGAAGTTCTTGTAAGTTACAAGCACTCCAAAAATTGACTTGGCACACATCTCGAAAAAAATTGAAAACACAAGATTACACCTGAAAGCCTATGACAAAACTGCAAACTACATGTCTTTAGACTCTCGTATAACACATGAGACATTCTTTATACATTAGAATACGATCTCTGTTTTTTTGCAATATTCCTGATAGGTGCTCACTGCAAGTGGAAAAGTAGCAAAGCTAGGCATTCAACTGGGTTGCCTCCTGCACATAGGAACGCCCAGGAAGCTATTCACGTCGTCTATTCCATAAATGTGGGCTAACTCAGAGCAGGAAACTGAATTTTAGAAAAGAAAAAAATAACATTCCTTGCACACTGCTTGGGTGTGCAAAATTGGGCTCCCTGGGTTAAACACATGCATCACGTACAGTCATGGTGACGGAAATGAAACAAATTACCAATGCGATATTATAAAGAAAAACTTGCGTTTACTTTTTATTAAACCCCGTTTAGTAGTGCTTTACTTTTTTGTCTATAGTCCAATGCTAAGGTGTGTTTTTCCAGTAAGATTGGCGCGTATAGAATAATACCGCACGAGCACAAATGTTTCATATAGGAAACAGCCCTTTCCAGCACCTTCTGATCTCCGCAGCAATTTGTTTGAATCACGAAGCAGCAGTGCTTCATTTACGCGTGATTAATTATTCATACATTTTTCAGCTTTCATGGACGAGTATTTCACCAGAACTTGTACCAAGACATCTGGGTCTCATAGTCAGTATACATGTCAAAATATTTTCAAAGATTTTCTTTTGCGTGATGGCAGTGGTAACAGTCAAGGTCTTCTGCAACCTTGGGTTGCATTTCCACGTGAGCACAAAGAAACCTTAGCTACCGGTAACTGGAAGTCACGAAACGGCAATAACTATATTGGCATCGATCGGCTTTAGACTCCGCTGAAAGCATCGATTTTACGATTCCAAATCACATGTCATAGTTAATAACGCGGATTGATCTTTCAACGTAGCAAAATTTCTTGAATTTTAAAACACTGGAAATCCATTGCGCCAATAGATCTTCAATACCAGTAAGCCACCTGGTGATTTTTACTGTCGCTGCGCACATAGGAGTAGCCAGGGGGGGCCAAAGGGGCCACGGTCCCCCCAAATTTTCAGAAATATAGTCATTTTGTGCTTTGAGAGGCGTTTTTCTGAACAAAATAGTGCTATTCGCCTAAAATCAACCATTTTTCCCCAAAAAAATTTTTTGCCCCCCCCTAATTTTTGGGCTGGCAACGCCACTGGCTGCGCACCGCCTGTTTCAGAAGAACTGAATTTGCACAAATGTGTATGAACAGTAAAACACGCAAACGAATCTGAAAAAAACAATTTATTGCAATGGCTGCAGCTACTTAAGTGAAATAACAACTGTTTAACTTAAGTAAACATCGGTAACACCCAAGTCTAAGGTGACTCAATATTGCAAGGGGACTTATAACTCGAGATAGTTTCTATAACAGACTCCATACTGTACCCTTATCTGACTCTAAACTCCGCATCCGGGCACCTCTTGTAAAGACCTTGCGTACCACCAGTAGTAAGCGTACCACAGAGCCTGGTGAAAAGCAAATACTTTAAAAACTATCTGATAAATATAATCTGATTCTGTTTGAATACATTTTATGGTCTGGCGATGCGTGAATTAAATGAAATCGATTTCCCATTAACACATTTTGCTGATTTATTGGACTGCGGCGCCATTGTGCCTTGTGGAAACTTATTGCTGAAATGTGAATATGTGCAAGTCCGCACCATCGCAAAGTCATGAAAGCAGACCACTGCAGGCAGACTCCTCGAAAGCTCATAGCAAACCTAAAGCCTTCAATTCTCTACTTTGTAGGAAACACATTTGTAGAGAACATAAAACATAAGTCGACATACGAGTAATTCGTGGTTCAAACAACCAGGGACAAATTTACTTTTCAGTGTTTCTCGACTATATGGTCTTGAAAACCAGTTGTAGCAGTAGTTGCTACGTCTTTCGTTCAGTTCAGTTTCATTTATACTTGGATTTCTACTCCTTTCGGAATGTTACGAGTGGTATTGGGACGCTGATCACCGTTTCCTTGCGCCGTGGGCCACACGGCTTGCTTCGCAGTGAACGCTGCGCTGGTGGCGAGTAAATGGCAGCACCACGTTTGAACCGTTTACTTTCACCCATCCATTAACATCAAGCACGAGGCTGGATAGACCGTAAGTACCGTTTTTGAAGTCTTCGATATGACCTGACTGGTATCGAACTAAGCCTACCAGCTTTGGTGACGCGTGCCCAACTAACTGTACTACTCGCTGGTTAATAGTCGAACAAACAAACTGACCGGACCTCTTCACTGCAACAGTAACCTAACAACACCGAACAAGGTAGTTTTACTGGCATTGTTACCTGAGGTGAGAGGGCAAACAGCACTTCAAGACCTGGTGGCACTCAGTTTAGTGAACTGGCCCAATCACATTTCCAGAAAGATTATTGGAAATTGCTGATGAGCACCACGATAAGGTATCAAGAAAGCACCTCCACCGTTTCTGTAGCTTGATAAATCGGAACAAGAATTTTCAGTTTTTTCACATGCTGTAGAACATGTGTTGCGAAGTCATGAAATTTAAATTTTTTGCAACATTCGCATACCACAATCATATTTTTAAGTACAACATCTCGGTAACTCATTCACTTTCACCCTAACTCCAATTTAGAAACAAGAGAGCCAAAACACATTTGAAGGCACTTATCGAGGTTCTAAAAACAGTAAGTCGTCTGCTTTTGTTCTTTGATTACCGAGAGTGTCAGTGGCGCACCCACTGCAGGAATTTTTAATCATACTTCTTCCAAGCGTTGCAGAAAAAATATATGGAAGGATATGCACAATTGGATCGGATCCATGTGAAATTGGTTTGGACAATTTTTATTTACTCTCTTATTTAGTAGTGTCATGGTTTGCTTGTTTGGTTTATTATGTGAGAATCGTAAGGTCCCACTCAAAGATATGTTCCAAAAGCTTTTGGGTCTCAAAATGATGATTTCATTGGTTGGTTTCTTTATGCACCCGATAGGTAAAATTATGTACTAGGAACGTTGGTGACATTTTATGATTAATATTTTAGCTGCGAAGTGCTCTGCATGCAGTTAACTGCTTTCCATTGCAGCACTGCGAAACACCCGCAAGCTGCTTTGAAGATCATTGTGGTATACTTGGTAACATTCAATGCTGAGAAAACTTGGATTACATATCTCAACTACATTGGTATCTGTTGCTCCATAATCATGAGAACGAAATGGATGAACAAAAAAAAAACGTGACGGGTAGTCTGTGCAATTGCACGTGTCTTTTTAGGTACACTTGCCACCTTTTCAAGGTGAACTTGAGTGTTAATTTGCGGTGTTATCCTTTTTCAGTATTATTTTCACAAAATCAAACAACCGTCCATAAGCTCCCAATGCTTTCATAGGTGCAGCAAACGTTGACAGTAACTTTTTTTCGCAATCATATGATTGCGAAAAACGTGTTGATAGCAATTAAACTTTTCTTACAACAAACAATTAAACAGCGGCATTTGTAGTTCTGAGCATTCCTCCAGCGCAGCTTTAATGGATGAAATTGAGTTTTGTTTTGTGCATTTTTCCTATGCAATGCTTTCCGCGTACAATGATAAGCTGGTAGCCTTATGTTTGGGGAGGGCCAGTGCAAGTTTACTGGGTCCAAGGCACTAAAACGTTGCAAGGAGGTGATTGCGCGCGCAGTGAACACCATATTCTGATACGGAACTGAGTAGGGTAAAGTGCGCACATGATTGGATGATGCCAATTCAAGTACTTTTGTAAAGTTCGCCACAAATGTTGCGATGTTGCAAATAGATCTGTGGTCTATAAAATTTCTCGTTTTCTTCAAAATGTCGAAAAGACCAAAGAAAGGCCATTTGTTTCTCGTTTTTGGCATTTGTTAAAACTTTACTTACGATATTCCTAAAATAATACCAATTTAAATGCTTGCAAAAATTTTTTATTGAATTTTATATGGTAAAAGTCAATGTGTCCATAAGACAACAATATGACAAATAAACTTAACACCTTATATAGCGAATAACTAAACTCATGAAAATCGTGAAGTTGATGGGAATTTTAATGTCGCTACCTCATTTGCCTTTCTCGAAACCCACCACTGCCTATACGTAACCCGGCTGGAGCCAAACATCAGTATAACGAAAGCCATTCGAACCTACACGTGAAATATAGTTTGTAAAAATTGGATAAGGCCTATTCATTTCTTTTCTTACTTAAACTCAGATTAAAGAACACCAGGCTGATGACACAATTAGATTTGTCAGCAGGTTGCAAAACTTGTGTTCATCGCTACAAACACGTCAAAATAGGATCATATGCATCAAGCAACAAGTAAAAAGACTCACATGATTTCACTTTGTAAGAGAATGTACAAAACATAGTGGATTTTGAGCCTTAACACCATCAAAATGAGCAGGAAATGTTCTTTAAAATATGTTCTTAACTCTTTACATACTGCACAAAGATAGTTTTCGTATCGACATTCAAATGTTTCGTGGGATGATCTATCAGCTCTCATCAACAGAAATCAAACTTATATGAAAAATTTTGTTACAATCCCATAACCTCCCACTGCCCACGCTTGTGAGTCATTGTCTAAAGTTCAACAGCTGGTATAAGAAAATAGTCCCCGGCGCAAAGCGGCCTACAGAATCCGTTGAAATATGCACTGCAAAAAAGCAGAATGCTTTTGCAGTGTTCGTTTTGTGTTATACCAAAAAGATCATTCGTTTAGTTTAACCAATTACTTCTGCACTATAAACCTTCCGAGTTTCTCCGCTAATCGTGTTCCACAAGCAATTTTTTTGAGGTTTTCAGACCGAAAGATTGTTTGTCACAAACTCTAGGTATATTTGAAAGACTGTGTTTATGACCTGTTTAATGACACATTCTCCGAAGCTGTTTGAATGACATTTGAAGCATCACATGAATAGTTTTTCTCAGCCAGCCACCGTAAAATGTATTGTTCTGACACGAGAATCAATATGCAATATTTGTAAAGCCACAACAGTGACCCACACCAAGCGAATCTATCGCAATTTATTGCGTAAGGAAACTAGTTTCGTGTATTACACATCTTCAGT
>JGI24159J19872_10013247_pt1 | contig 10730 bp, 5 predicted proteins | sample Ectturendosymbi4_FD_19872 | JGI IMG/M metagenome (IMG submission 19872)
ATACAATAATGGCACCTTTTCAACGTGAAAGGACAAATTTTTATTCAATTTGTTATTTTGGATCCCTAATTCGTTTTGCACATTTCATGATTATGCTAGTGGAGGAACTCCCTTGCCTCCCCTGTCGGCCCGTCACTGATTTTTTATCATTCAGATTTTTGAACAACTTTCTTTCTCTGAAAAACAGAGTTGCCCTGAAACTTTTTACTGTGATGAACTATTTTTCATCCTTCAGGACTTTTGAGCAACTTGTGGATTGCCCTGAAACACAGAGTGCGCCCTGAATTCACTGTTTTGAATATATATATATTTAATCATTCCGAATTTTGAACAACTTGCGCATGCCCTGAAAAATAGAGTTTGCCCTGAAATTGTTCACTGCATTGAAATATTTTTATCTTTCAGGATTTTTGAGGAACTTGCGCTTGCCCTGAAAACAGAGTTTGTCATTACGTTTTTCGCTGTATTTAATATACTTTTTACATTCAGGATGTTTGAGCAAGTTTTGCTTGCCCTGAAAACAAGAGTGTGTCCTGAATTCACTGTATTGAATGTACTTTTTATCCTTCAGAATTTTGAACAACTTGGGCTTGCCCTGAAAAATAGAGTTTGCCCTGAAAATTTTCACTGCATTGAAATAACGATTTTTGAGGAACTTGCGCTTGCTCTGAAAACAGAGTTCTTCCAGTTCTTCCTGAAATATTTCACTGTATTGAATATAGTTTTTACATTCAGGATTTTTGAGCAACTTGTGCTTGCCCTGAAAAAGAGAGTGTGCACTGAATTCACTGTATTGAATATATATTTTTTATCATTCAGAATTTTGAACAACCTGCGCTTGCCCTGAAATTTTTTACTGTATTGAAATATTTTTCATCTTCCAACATTTTTGAGCAAATTGAGCTTGCCCTGAATTTTGGCCGCCCCCCCGCCTCGTACGCCACTGAGTGTAGTCATGGCTTTAGTGTGGCAGATGTATAGGCTACTACAGTAGTAATCCTGCTTAATTTTTGTCGTGTTTAGCAAGTTCATTATAGCTCTATTCTTCGGGCATGTGTTTGAATTTCTATCAAATATGAAGATCCCAAACTTGAGGGCTAGCCTATGTCAAGGGTGAGGGGATCTTTGAATGCTGCCATTTCGGGCAAAACACATCAGGTGTCTTGTGTAATTGACGCATAACGGATCAGGTGTGTTTGGAGCAAAACGGCTTTTTTCTGGCATTCATGAGTTGTGAGAAAGTTTTTAGAAGCACCTTTAAGGCTATGAGCTTTCAGGGCTTGGATTGGTTGCAAAAGTTAGTGTCTTGTAAAGCGTTCTTTGGAGCCAAAGTGGTCTAGTAGGTAGGCGCGTTCAACACTTGACTAGCACTCATATGACACTTTACTAAACCTTTTCCCAAGCCGTGGTAATGGGATCAACCCAGAAAGACACTAAAACGTGAAACAGTCCTTACGCTAAATTCAGTTAAAAACTATCACGTTTCGAACCGAAAATGCAGCTAAACAGCATTTTTTAAAGAAATATACTACGTCCGCTTTGCCTCTAACAAAATTAATCAAAAGGTCGTAGAAGAACAAGAGGTTTAACTTGGCACTAACTGTTATGTCAAGATTTCTCTAATCAGTTAGCAAGTTTCCGCAATTTACACGGTTCTACAGTACCTTAATATTATAAAGTTTCATGCGGGCAAATTGAGGCCTGTCTAAGAAAAAATAGTGCACGAATAAATAGATAAAAAATGCCTTAGAAATACAAACATTTTAAACTTTCTCCCATGTTTAGACACTTTCTCAGTATTTGTGGTTGACTACCAATCATTTACGAAATTTTCGATCATATAACGTTATCTCAAGATAAATCTTGCAAGGAGATAAGTTACCAGTAGGACAAAGAAAAATTCCAGTAAGACTTCTTAAAAATGATTAGAATATAAAATTTCATTTTTATTCTTTGAAAGTTTCTATAAATTTCAACATTGCCATGCAATGTTTTGAAAATTTCGGGGGGAATTTGCACCCCCCCTGGTTGCGGCAGACACAGCCCTGAATCAACCCCCCAGACCAGTGTTCTCTTGAAAAAGATGCAGCGGCATCGAAAAAAATCACTTCCGTGTCGGAAGCAGCCGCAAGAAACTGTTGTGATTTGTCCCAAAGTATTTTTGCTCGACTAACCGAATTAAATTATACTTCGCCGCGCGTGAACTGAACGTTGATGACCTGACCTCGCCATGTTCTAAAAGTCATTTCCACGAGGCATACGGGATGCAACAAACAGCCACAGATCCCACTTTCTCTCATATACAGTAAGAACACTGTGACATCTGTTTCAAGTGATCCCACGCTGCGCTATGCGGCGCATGAAAATCAACACTTTCATGATGACTTTATTACTGTGATAGCCATCGTTCAGAGAAAAACATCTCGAAAGGTAAAATCCCGCTTTACAACGACACCTTCGAAACCGCACATGAGCGTTGGTGACGCACAACACGAAAACCACGATGGCCAGTTGGAAATGGCAGCTCGAGTGATGAAACGAAGCTTTTAACATCATACATTTGTAGCAAAACTAAAAAATGTAGTTTACATAAACAGCTATATATTTTGAAGCAAGTAGCATCGTAACCAAAAAATGTTCGTCGGCAACTTGAGGAAAACCATCAGGTCCTTCTGTGGCCACCTTCGACTGGCTGAAGCTTTTACAGGCCGGGGTAAAAAAGTGTTGCGCGGTTGTGGAAACTGTTTCAACGAAAACGCAACAATGCGCCTTCTTGCGCATGCGCACAACCTCAGCCTGACTTGGCAGGTGTAAAGAGACAAAGCAGTTGCCTGAAAACGCAAACATTCGCGGCAAACCATATCCCACTGTTGCTCATGTGAGACTGCTGCCCAATTAACTTTTCTGAAATGTCTTCTGGAACGAATTTAAGTGGCGGTCAATCGCGGGGCAGCATTGAGGTAAGAAGGGTGGTAAGCTTCCAGCTGGAACGTCAAGCGTACACGTAGCAACGGAATTGTGATTGGATCCGGAACTATTTCTTTGGCATCAAGTCATCTTTTTTCCATCGCTTTCACACGCCCGGAATGTAATGGGAGACGTTGGCCAACGTGCCCGACTAAAAAAATAAAAGAAAAAAATTTCAGAAGACAGTCGCACCACATTTTTTGCAGCAAACACATTTTGTGATTTATCAGCGACGAGCCGGTGGTAAGGCTCAGGTGAGAACGGAATTTGGTTTTGAACTTCAGTGTTTACCTGACACGACCAACCATTTTTTAGATGTTTTTCTTTGATTATGTTACATTTGCAACTTATACTGCATAGAGAGATAAACAAAGTTTGATATATTTACATTTTTTGCATAAACGCATACAATTAGTTGTGCTGTACTAATGAACCGCGAAACTAACTGGAATGGTGCATTAGAGTGGCTTTTTAAATATTTTTCTTGTTTTAAACTAACTTCCACAGAAGCTTTTCCGTTTTTTTTTCTTTTTTGTGCGTACAGAAAGGTCACAAGTTTCACTTTAAACTGTCTTGCTTTTGAGATCAGTTTTTAATACCAGTCAATATTGAAATGACAGCGTATAAGGAAAGAAAAGTGATGCTCCCAACAAGCAGCCTTGTGAAAGCGCGAAGAGGTTGCCAGGTTTATGAATGCATTCGTATTTCGCATCTTTGCATCGAGCACACTTGGGGAAAACCCGTCTGTTCTGACAGCGACGGATGTGAGCAGCTCAGGATCTGACGGTTTGGTACTGATACTGAACGTGTAGCCTCTACTTTAGACGGGCAAAGCTTTTGGCCAATGATCCCAGACATCGCTGAAAATTTTTTAGGACCCAATTTCTTCTGGAGGCAGAGAACTTCTTCCAATTTTTTTCATCCCTTCCACTTTTACTCAATGTCTCCCAAAAAGCTCATTGAAAATAGGTGAACGACTAAATATCGCATTTAAAAATGTGCCCAGATAACACACACATCTTGCAAAGTTCAGCCACTTTTATGTTCAACACAAACCTGCAGTTGGCATCTAGCGTATATTAATTTGGAGAACAGCAACTGGCACCAAAGTCGATCACAACTTTGCGCTACAATATTTTCTGTCCGATTTTCATTTTTGGTCAGATATTTTCTGCCCGATTTTCATTTTTTACAATATTTTCTGCCCGATTTTCATTTTTTACGCTATAATATTTTCCGCCCGATTTACACTGGCACCGAAGCCGATCACAACTTTACGATACAATATTTTCGGTCCGATTTTCATTTTTGGACAAAGATTTTCTGCCCGATTTTCGTTTTTTACAATATTTCTGCCCACTTTTCATTTTTTCGGTACGGCGACCTCGACCTGGTGGCCACCCACCCCGTACGGCTGTGATCCCAGACGAGGTATTACGTGCATTCCCGTCAAAGCACCGGGTGAGGACCGATGCTGCGCAACTGCACAACGCGGAGCTTAACTGATGATGCAGACCCAAACTTACCATCGTGGTGTTCGAAACCGACCCTTGGAGTTCCGGGACTTCATTGACGAGACAGAGCAACGGTGCCATGGAGCACAGAAGGCTATCCAGCATTGTGGGAATGATCGTACTCCCCAAGCTTGAACCATTACCGGAAGTCTTGGCTTTTTTGCCTGTCGAAGAGTACAGACAACCATGTTGGCATCTTGAGCAGACGAGCACTTCAAGAACTAATTTCGGTCTTCGACCACACAGCAATTCGTGAACGTCTGCTGGGACACAGTTGCACAAGCATACGTGTTTTTTTCATTTCAGTTTGACACATTCCCAGTGGCACTTACATTTAGTACTCTGCACGTTTTCAAATTTTTTGTTCCATCCTCATCACCATTAATTTACGAAACTCCCTTAAACAAAAGTGCAGGACTCAAAAATTTATATCAAGAGTGCTTTTCTATGAGGGTGTCTTGTCAAATCACGCAGGGGGACCAAAGTACGGACGGAGAAGGATCAAGGAGTTTCTTGTATATGCAGATGTTTGAAACCGAGGACACATCTCATTTTCATCCTGCAGCACCCCTGCATCAGCTACTGTAGCTAATTTACCACCGGCTGTTTCCATAGATGTACACATCAAATGTTCTTGATACGAGATCGTGTCTGGCTTTGAACCTTGATTTTCAAACGTTTTGACGAGTTTTTTTCCACATGTGTTATGTCGTGAAAATAAAACGCACCTCATTTAGCTGCGATGGCGGGTCGTTTCTTAAAAACAACATCAGTGTATCACTGTCGTCCTGCTGCAAAGTTTTGCTAAAAATATATACCTTCTTCCTTTAAAGGTTTCAAGTGAAAGAAAAACTTCTTCACAATTTGTTGCTGAACCCATTTTCCGTGCAGGAGATTAGGAAACGTCATTCGATAACAGAGTTATTTTTAACAACCGTACGATTCGCAATTCGTTAATGGACCAAGTGATCGCGGTGAACTTACACCTTTTTCACAGGTGAGTTATTCAAGAACAAAAATATCATTTCCAAAGGAGCATATATTCCAAGATAAATATATCTTCACCTTTTATCAAACGGCTTCCTTATCAATCACAGCGCAATTCCGTTTATTTGTCCGAACGATACATTAATATCAAGTCTATAGTTACAAGCTCGCAGGTGGTAGAGCTCCAGCGGACAACGTTGAGGAAACCGTTACAACGGTGGCAAGAAGCGAGCAACAGCAGAACTTTGCCATCACTGTTGCAAGGAGGGAATTTACTGGTGTATCAAGCATATCGCTAAACCTGCCAGTTTCTCATTTTTAAGAATATCTGTATGATGTAGAAATTTGGAAGTGAAAAAGTAAACAAAAGAGTTTTGGTAGACATTAAAAATGCTAATTCCGATAAAACCAACGTCGACGTTTCAAAGGAGGCTGCTTTCTATTTCAGCTGAAAGAGAGAATACGGCGCAGCGCGGCGCCCAGACAGCATGCGATAAGATCGTGAAAGGTGGTCGTAACACATAAAAATTGCTTGCATCGCATTCTCTCTTCGCTGAAAACAACTACTTAAGCAGGAACCAATAAAACCCCTCTGCTGTACGACTATCACGATCGTTCATACACAGTGAAAGCTAGAAACATCAGTTGGTCTCACTGCACCGGCGCTGCTCACCCATGTCGAGGAGCGATTCGCCGAGAAGATGAAAGTAAGCAGCGGCGTCGATGGGTTCCAGAGCAGGGGTCGGCAACCGGTTCAACTCGCGACGCATCGTTTCTTGGGGGTTCTTGTGCGGCGGAAACGGGGGGAGCGGAGCAATTTGCAGTTGTCGTTTCGGCGGAGCACGTTGAGCCACTGGGTGTGAAACATAACTAGCTGTAACTTTTATTCAAGCGATGCATGCGACAGTCGCAGTTTCATTGCTATTTTACTTTTTTCTAGTTAGCGTCATAAACTTTAACAAAACTGGCATCATGAAGTCGTTCGATCACCTGGCTTCTTCTTCGGTCCAGTCTCGATCATCTTGCTGCCTTGCCTTCGCTTGTTGTTAACCAGACCCACGTGGCCGAGTTGCGATTCCCACTTCACGCCGCGGTTCTTCCACATCTGCGACGCAATGCAGTCGTTTCGCGAAGTGGCGCCACAATCGCGTCAGCTTGGCCGAAAATCATCGCATTACTTTCAATGCGCACCTTGAACACACTAAAAGCGCCAACCAATGCTGCGGCACGCCGTAACTGAAACAATACACAACGCACAAACAGCACTTTCGTATTTGCCACCAAGGCATACAACTATATAAAAAAAACAAACAAAACACGTCATCCTCCAGCTTCGAACAAATGTGGCTTTTGCTGCTCAACCAGTCATTGACTATTTGAAGATACTGCCCAGTCTCCTTGTTAAAAACAAACAGGCAACGTTTGTCCAAGCACTCCTCCTCGACAGGCCAAAAAATGCAGTAGCGCAACATCGACATACAGAGACAATTACCTGCTTCTCTTTATCAGGTATTCGCTTCCAAAGATCACCCAACTTCTTGCTCACTTCTCCGAACTGCAAGCCAGGATACTGCGAAGCGACTTGCTTGCGCATTTTTCCTGACCACAACATGTACCCCGTCACTTTCTTCTTTTGCTATTTAAAAAAATGCGGATGTTACCATCGACACTGTCAGCCTATCCGTCACTTGAACGAAAAATAAACGTCACACAACCAATACAATAACTTGTTTCCACATCAGCTAATAACTCCTTGTCGGTGTAGACGCAGTGTTTCAGCATCTGATACCTTTTGATTGTTGGCTTGTTTCGCAGCTAATTTCTTGGCGGTGGAAAGACGTTTCTTCTTGAATTGCGCAGAGTTTACTGACTTGGCCATCTTGCGGGCGCGGCTGACTTTCTTTGCAAGGGTTTCCTCTTCCGTTGCTTTGTTTACTTCTGCGTTTAGAAAAAAAGCAAACTTAGCATCACGCACCTACAGTCATAAGCCTACAAAATCTGTTAAAATGGTTTGCTCAAAGGCATCAGACGTACGCAGCACCTATGAGTTCTATATTGCCCAAACATCTGACCTACAGTACTAGAAAAAAATAACAATACGAATGCGCAGACAAGCGTGTCATAAGTGCAGTTCACAATTTGCTCTTTTTCATCCAAATTAAAAGCGCGCGTACATGGGCAGAAGCAGAGCCACGCTCGAGATCACACTACACGTTAAACCGCAAACTGAATCGTCATATCTCCAAGTTTGAACTCAACATGCGGGTTCGCGGTCGACAGCGATACAGACGAAGGAGCTAAAAAGCAGTTGATGTTTTCTCCGAAGCACAACTTCCGTTGGCGACGGTACAGGACGACCTGCAACAGACACTCCGGTACCTGTATGGGTGTATGTACGGAACATCAATTGCAACCAAAACAAGCGACGGTGGGATCCTCATTACCACATATGGCAATCAAACCACAAACCAGTGGCGGATTAAGGGGGGTGCTGACTGGGCTACAGCCAGGGGCCCCCAATCCCTAAGTTGGTAAAAAAGTGCAATATGTGAACAATGCACAATGCGCTGTAAAAGATACCATGGCCACTTGAACTAATAAGTAGGCCCTCTGTGCTCACTCATTGAAATTGCTTCGTTGACATCAAAGCAGTTGAATCTTTGGCGTGTGGTCTGATCGACACTCACTAACAAGTTAGTACTCCAAGGTCTAAAAAATTAAAGTATTCCATCCGCTTGTCTTATTTTGGTTTCCGATATGCATGCGGTATCCACGTCATTGAACATCGGTCCTGCAGACAGCAGTTGTGAACTTGTTAAGTGGTGACAAGCCTCTCAACAATGGTGAAAGTAATTAGATTTTAGCTTAGGATAATGAATCATGGTGTTATAAGGCAGGACTGCGACTGCCAGCGTTGGTATATCCGCCACGTATATATCCTCGTGTACTTTCATGCATTTGTCAGTGCCGGATTAACAATAGTAGCAATTGCTACGGGCCCGCGCTTTTGGGGGCCCCACGGTCTTCGGTAATAAATCTTATTTATTACATTAAATAGATTTTTTTCGGTCTAAGAAGTCAGTATTTTGCTAACTTTACCGTAAGTAGTAAACGAAGATTTTCAATTGAACGCTGTCAGTATCCAGAAATTCTTGTTTGATTTTATTTGTACAGTTACGTAACAAAAGACATGAGATTGCGGTCAGCAGTGTTGCCATTTGAGCTGATCTGCTGCTAAATATAGCACGATTTTCTTACTATTAGCTGTAAAATTTTCAATCTATCAGTTAGCTGATTTTGTAGCAATATTTTACCAACCATTTGGCAGGTTTAGCAGGTAAAAAATTCCTGATAAAAAATCTGTTTCAACTCTTTTTCAAGATGAAAACTTTGACACCTTCTTCATCAAATAATATACTTCTCCTCATGACGTTTTTAATTGGGTAACACCAGGACAATGCACAACCAGCTGCCTGCGATTATTAGGAATTTTGATTATGATGCAACGAAGTTGCTTCAAGCGGATAATTGTATCATAATAACAATTAGATGGCTTGGTGAAGCCTAAATGATTTGCTTGTCTGCTTAGTGATCGCGTTAGTTTAAAAGACAACATGGTAGAATGTTTTTATCCCGCGACACATGTGATATTTCCAAGTGGTTCAGTTGCGCTAGTAAGTAATGTCTCGTAAAAAACTTCAAGGCGAACCAAAGCTGCCAAAAGTTGTGACATATATGGTTGCAAGATCCAGAACTTGGCTCAGTGCCCAGAGCGTAACGAGGGGGGAAACAATCCCCTGGGCACCGGATCACTATTGGGGCCCCGAATGACTGCGGGGAGCGTCGAAAAGTCCCAACATTGTCACAAGTACTTTCTTCAATACAGTGAATTTGCTTCCGAACATGGGGGCGCCAAACTTGCGCCATCTAACGTCGTTACGCCCCTGTCAGTGCCTATCCTGTTGATTCAAGAAAAGCCTTTGTGAAGTTTGCAACAATGCAATCATAGCGAAACATTGTGAGCTTGAAAGGCATAACTGCTATAGCAAAAGCACTCAGATAAGACTAAATAAATTTTTGCATTCTCCCTGATGTAACACAAAGTTTTAAGTTAAAAAGACCACACTTGGAAAGTTGCACAGATGGGGCTGAAGCTATGCTCAGATTGTTTATCGCTGAGCATTGTTCTACTGTATAAAAACATGCAACCATTTGAAAGAGATCGTCAAGAACTGTGTGTCATACAAAAAAACGAGGTAAGCTGCAATTACTTTGCTCAAAACGTTGAATGAAAGAAAATTGTTGGTCGAATAATGCGGAATAGGACAATTCGGCGGCGCCGCTGTTTCGGCGATGGCGATAAATCGGTTATAAGACATGATACTTTTGACGGGAGCACTTTTTGTGTACTTCAAAAAATTTTGTTTCTAACTTTAGGGTTTAGCTTTAGGGCAAACAAACATGCTTTGTAATCTAACCTTTGAAGTAGGCTACAGTAAAATTCGCCTGTAACGATTTCGCCTATAACGACGCTTTTTCTTCGGTTCTGGCAGAATCCCTACCTTTTTCGTGAATTAGACCGACTATATCGTTACTTCGCCCATAGCGACGCATTTGGTCGGTCCCTTGAAGTGACGTTACAGGGCAATTCTACTGTAATTCAAAAACAAACTTTTTTCATATAAAACATTTCCGACCACCATCGCCGAAATGTCCTCGACCCCGAAAAGTGTGGTGGCCAAGACCGGTATTTTCAGCCCATTGTCATTGGCAGCGAGTGCAAGAGGAAATATTAATACACCGTATAACTTTATAGGTATCTTTTAATCATTTTAATACAGCAGATTTTTAACATAATTTCACTGCTTTTAGCAGATTTTAACTGAAAATTTGTGACAAGACAGTGAGTGGAATCTAGCAGTTTCTTGTGACACCGTTTAGTTTTAGCATATTTAGGTTGCAACCATCTGGCAAGACACAATACACATTGTCAACTGGTAGTTTAATCCCAATTCTGGTGCTGTTTACTTCCAAGATGCAAGTTTGGACATTCTGGTACATACTACTTTTATGTGAATCGCCACTATTTAGAAACAATTCTTCATAACTGACTTAAAACAGAAGAAACGCAATAATAAAAAGAAAAGTCGGCAGATATCGAGTTACTTAAAACGTTAACTGATAACAAGAATCAAACCGTATCAAGCACGCTTCGTTCTGTTTACATTTCGTTCAAGTAACTTCAAGCTTGCACACGCTCAA
>JGI24159J19872_10013249_pt1 | contig 10728 bp, 7 predicted proteins | sample Ectturendosymbi4_FD_19872 | JGI IMG/M metagenome (IMG submission 19872)
GTAGTTCAGTTACGCCAGGAAGTCGTATAGGTCTAATGTCTGGTCCATTGATAGTGAGTACAAGACCAAAAATTGATACATAGCTTTACAAGTTTATTTTAAACACCTCAAAAATAGCAGTTTTTTTAGCAGCATTTCACTACTTTTAGCTGAAAAATTGTGACATGTTTTTTTAGCAGGATCTAGCAGTTTTTCGTGACACGATTTAGCAGGTTTAGGTGATAACCATCTGGCAACACTGCTGTAGTGTAGACTGAGTAAAAAGTAGGCTCAGCCTGAGTCTAGTAGAGAGTAGACTGAGTCACGGACTAAAGCTGCTGTTCAACCTTTGCAGGAATAAAATAAAAACAGTGTGAAACTGAAACTCAACCTTTTACTATTTAATCAAGCCAGATGAAGCAAAATAACATTTTCTTATGTGAAGCGCAATAATAACAACAGCGGAGGTGTGCACGGTAGTGAGCAATATAGTTCAAATGTAAACGAGGCACCTAATCCGAAGCGGAGCAAATGAAATTCAACTGCCAAAGTAGAAAATGGGACGACACATATTTGAGGTACGTGTTCCTTAAGCCGGATGGTCAAATTCTGAATGTAGCAGATAAATTCCAGAAATGCAAGAACAACGGAGTCATTAAATTTTTTGCTTTTTAACTTCTGTAATAACTGCTTATTCTTTGAAGTGTCTAAAAACGAAATATTTGATTTTCTTACAAGTAATTCTACTTTTTTTTCAATTTTTGTTGATGGGGGTTCCATGACAAACGCAAAAGTATATCAGGGGTTCCACGATGATAAAAGGGTTGAAGGGCACTGTAGTAGAAGCATTACGCGTAGCCAGAACTACGGATCGCACAGCCAATCTATGCCTCATGAAACCGTAAATCTGCCTGAACTGCCCTAGCGTAAAGACACCTGAAAATCTGCCTGTACTGTCCTAGCTTAAAGTTTTCTCTGTTAAACGGATTATTTTACTTGTAATTAATGTGACTTAACACAACATAACCAAAGATATGAAAACGTTTGCAGGAAACGAGCAGATCCCGAAGGCGTACAGTGTAGGCTTCGAGATGTTGTTTTGAAGTTTTTACTTTGAGCTAACTGTGGTCTAAGTAAGCTTTGAGACATGTAGACACTGCGCTTGACCAATGATCTGTGACACGTACTTGGCCGCGAACCCACGTGCCCCTCTGGTTCGCAAAACGAAAAACCGTTGTAAATGAGACTCTCTTTGAATAAGACTCGCTTCGGTTAGTTTGGATTTGAATTGCTGTTCATTTAAGTGTGATAATAAATATCAGTTTGATTTTTAACAGGAAAGTAATCAAAGTATTAAGTTATGACCAGTGGCAACATTTCGCGAGGTCACTTGGCCTTGCACTGTTTGCGTTATGAATTCATTGGCATATTTGCACCAGTAAATGTACGGCTTTATGGTTTATATATACGAACAATAAAGCTCGATTCAAGAAATGGTGTTTTTGAGCATCCTGGTAATACCAATATACGTAAATAAAAGAGAGTTTCACAGGCTTGTCCACGGGAATGGGAGTCCTATGGGAATCCCATGGGAAACGTCCCATGGGATGGGATGGGCATAAATTGCTATGGGATGGGAATGGGACAGATAAATATGTCCCATGGACAACCCAGGCTTGTCCATGGGAATGTCATTCCTATGGGAATCCCATGGCAAACGTCCCATGGGCTGGGAATGGGAAAGATAAATATGTCCCATGGACAACCCTGGAGTTTCAAGACAGAACAACAAATTCACTGAAGTCAATCATGAATAGGCGTTTGGTGGTACAGAACTTGAAAATGGCGTGAAGTAAGAGATTCATCCCAAAGCTTTTAGTCTAACACTCTTGAAGGGACATCATCAGAATGGAGTGGAGGTACAACCGAACTGGTTTATAAACAGGAAAACAGAGTTCTCATTGGTTGAAACAGTAGCCAATAAGAAAGGGTTTAGGAGATCGGAAAAGAATTATGAACCGGTTCGTTTGTACCTCCACTCCATTCTGACGATGTCCCACGAAGAGCGTCAGACGAAAAGCTTTGGGATGAATCTCTTACTTCACGCCATCTTGAAGTCAATCATCGAACAGAGTTTTCTTTTAAATTTTCAGACCCCAGCCTCAATGGTCAACACAATCAAAACAATAATTTTGCAGTTTTTATTGTGCAACTCGTGTTAAATGGAAAGAAACTTTGGAAGGATTAGCAAGTGCAGCGTTTGAACATCTTCTGAAAACTCTCACGACGCACCACTCGCTCAGCAACAGGAGCGGATCCAGGGGGGACGATCGCCCTAATCGCCCACCCTAAAACCTACGGAAGTAACTTTACACACCACGATTTTGAACGATTCGGAAAACAGCGTTTGTGATATAAGGCCATTTTGCCTCCCACTGTTTTGTCACTGCAGTGTTGCGAAGTCTACTTCATCTCTCTTACAGTGGTAAACCCGTAATGAGACTTGACTACCAAATATTATTGAAATCGCCCCCCCCCCGGCTGGATCCGCTCCTGCTCAGCAACAATGGTGGTAACGAATCATTTCCTGTTTGCAAACAGTGCATGCCTGAATGCAAAGACGTAGGTGAGTTGATAATATGTACGCATGAAAATCGTCATTTCCTAGATGCACAGGAGGTGATTGCAAATGGTGATTAAGGTTGAACCATTTCCATCTTGTTTTTGTAAGAGATGAAATAATGACCTAAACTTGCGATGCACACCGCAAGCGTTAAGCGCATAACCAAAAAAGTTATTGCAGTCTTGAGTTCTTTGATATAATTATCATGGTATGTAGCAATTAAATGGCATATGCGTTGCAATCATGTAAATACAAGAAACTCAACTGCACTAACCATCGAATTTTGGTCGAAGACAAGTACCTTAAACGCGGTTCTGCTCATTATCAGCATACAGTGCAATATGTTGCGCAAACTGTCTTTCTGCCGGGTACCCTATGGTTCTTGTAGCAGTGACAAACTGCATTAGTCTAATCGTCTTTCCCGTAGCTCAGCTTTTCTAGGTAGATTTATCAACTGCTAATCCTTGCTATGTAAAGGTTTTGCTCAGTATTACGAGATGGATGTGAACAACATTAATTTAATACAAAAGACTTTTGCGGTCGATTGGAAACATAAATAATCAAATATACTCAAATACACAACTAATTTAACAATAGAAGAACAAGCACTGTAAAAAGCCACGCCATCGGAGAAACACAGCTCTATTTATTTTAGAGGAATTAAAGAAATCCAAAACGCTCCAAGTGAGAAAAAGTGGACAAATTCATAAATGCAAAAAAACGCTAATTTCAAATCAAGTTTCAGATGGGCGGGAAATCAAAGGGGTGGAATATCTAACATTCTCCCCTAATTGACGGTAGCCCAGCTATAAACTTCAGCGAATGAACAATACAACGCGTAGACGTTATTAATTGACTGTCTCGTTGGGGCTGTGAATTAGACAGTTGAATAGGTCCGCTGACCTCTCGCTCCTTCACGCTCACCACTACGATTCGAACTTGCCATGTTCGTCGGGACTCTGGAAAGACCTCAGTTACTCTTCCCAGTGGTCGATGCATTCTCGGCGTGGCGTTGTCAACAACCAATACAACATCGTCGATTCGAAAATTCCGTTTCTTCTCGTTCCGCTGTGATCTTGCCAAGATGGCGCGTAGATAACCACCCTAAAAACCTCTTCCAAAATTGACCAGAGAGATACTGCACATGCCGGCAATTACGGACAAATTCTGTTGGCACAATAAAGTGGAAATCCTGGAGCCGTGTTCAGTCGAAGTACTGCAGCCGGTCTGGAGTCAACGGCAATTCCCCCATGATGTCTAGAGCAGGGTGTGGTGATTCGCCATATATAACGTTGAATTCGTAGCAGCAATATAGTAGTAGAGCAGGGGTTCCCAAACCGGGGTACATGTACCCCTAGGGGTGCATTTGCCTATCTGAGGGGGTGCCTTTAAGGTTAGCAATAGAAGGGAAATATATGTTTATATATTATTCATTTCGAATTATTTACACATATCAGTGAATATTATTTTAAAAAATCATTACATGCTTATTGGTAAACATGGGTGTCTGCAAAAATTTTCCCAGGGGGCGCAAGGTTGACATTTGGCTTATTATTATCAGGTTGCTGACGATCAGTGGCGCAATTGACAGGGTGCAAGGTGGCAAACCGCCTCCACCTGGCAAGCCAAATGTAAAATTCGGTCACTTACTTAGCTTATACTTCGGTTACATTTTTCTTTCGTTTTTCAGTAGATTGTTTTTTTGCGTTTTTCGGAATATTTTCCGGTGATTTAGGGTTTTGGTATAGCCATCCATATCCGAATTCACTATCATTTCTCACGTTTTTTTCAGAATGTTGGCTAGTGGGCCCCTAAAGTGGGCACTGGGACCCTTTAGCTAAGTTTTCCCCTGACTCAAACCTCTAGTTACGCCACTGCTGACGATGCAATGCAAAGGGACGTTCACCAAACGTTTTATCCTTTCTACACCACAAAGAAAATGCCCATGTTAGGGCAACAATAAAAAATGCGCTTCGTTAGCAGCAGTATCCAGATATATTACGATAATTTACACCAGGGGTCACCAACACGGTGCCCGCGGGCACGAGGTCGCCCTCAGACCACGTTGGTCGCCCGCGGGCCTGTTTTCAAAATAGCATTAAGATGATGAGTATCGTCACATAGATTAACATCATTAATTATAACATTATAGGTAAATTGAACTAAATTTTTATTTCAGAAGTGTGTATCAAACTATAGTAGCCCTTAGCGTTAATTGGTCTCAAGAAGTAGCTCTCAGTTACATAATGGTTGGTGACCCCTGATATACGCAATAAGCTATCTGCAGATTTTCAAAGCAGGGTAGCCTACTTCTTTTCAAGGATGTATTGTCATGATCTTTAAAGAAAGAAGCATGACCATGCTCTTCAACGAAACCACAAATTATGAACTTACTTTACCTAGCCAGACTTGTCAACGTCACTTAGAAACATGAGCTACAAACGTCTGAGATTGATCAACGCGATCCATAACACCTTGTTTGTCTTTGCTCTTTTTTTCACGATGGGCGTTCACCATGCACAAGCCGGATAAGCAGGCCTGTAGCCAGGTTTCAAGGTTTGGGGGCAAAATACATTTTAGGGGGGAAATATAGTTGTTTTACTGTATGTTTAAAACAACAAAATTTGCGGGGAACTGTCCCCGAATGCCCCCTAGTGGTTACGGGCCTGCAGGTAAGTAGATCTGTATGATGACATGAATACGAACAACCTGCTAAAATTAGAACCCCACGCAGGCTTTAAAAATTGAGATGAATTTATTAAAACGTGACACAGCAAATATAGTTTTGTATTCAGTACTCACTCAGAAGTCAGAAATAAACCTTAACGACTAAGATGTATTCCCACAAACCTGCATAGACATATAACAAGCCACATAGTTTATGCTGTGTGTGAGAAGCCTACATAAGCGTAGTTTAGGCTATTCCCTAAGGCACATTGGTGATTGGTCACACTCACACTAACAATAGATCTTTCAAAGTTGTTGAAGCATTGCTACAGATTCACACATGCTTCTTGTTACACAGAATAAAACTACGTGGACTGTCTCGCTGCATTCACCTACCTAGCAAGATGTCTGCGTTCAACAGACACATGCAACAAAACGCCTTCTACATAGTCCGTAATAACAGAAGTGAACTTTTGAAGATTTGCTGCCATGTTATTGTTACACAATAAAGACCAACAGCAGAACAATCATCTCGCGACTTTCGCAACCTCCTCTGCAGGCAAAGGAGCGGACATGAAAGAACTGCAAGCTCATCAATGCGTAATGCCAGAGCTGTGAACCTGGTTCTTGCGCAGTGTGAGTGTCATACGGGAAAACAAACTGTCATTGCAAGAATTAGATCAATTAATCAGAATTTAGCTGCCGACTTCAGTTTTTTCAGAAAATGTTGGTTCTTAATCCCAATTTCCAGGGGGGAAAATGCCCGTTTTACCCTCCTGCGGACGCCCATGTTGGTAAACATATTTGTTATTTTCCTCAGCCTTTTTGTCAAAAGAAATTTTATTAGGGGTACATGCTCATCTATCGAAATGCCGAAGGGGGTACATGGCTAGAGAAAGTTCGGGAACCCCTGAAGTAGAGTCTGTCAGGTCGAGTGGGGGAAACTCTATTATTGCTGTTACGCAGAGGGTCGACTGTTCGACTCTCTCTATAGGTGGCTCAAGGCGACGCACCATTGTGGCCGCAACAAAGGTCTCAAACTCCAGTTGCCCCGAGGGCCAAATGAGGAATTATAAAGCAACCCAACATTATGACAACCCGAGGGCCGCAATATGACGCTGGCGCAACAATGGCGGTATACCTGAACCTCACTCGAAACAGTTTTTACATTTTATTATATCTGGCGAAATTAACATGTAGTGATTTGCAGGTAAACCATTTCTAGCAGTCTCTACGTTCGTTTTAGAACAGGGGTTCCCAGCCTTTCTCTGACTATGTACCACTTTAGCATTTCGACAGATGAGCATGTACCTCTAAAATTTATTATGACAAAAAGTAAAATAACAAAGATTTACTGAATTTTTAAAAGAACCATCAGATTTCGCAATGATCAAGGTAGACTCCTTTTTTATGTCTTAAAGTTAATTTGTTGCGGCTGTACAATAAGTGTACCCCTCCATCTAGGCAAATGTACCCCTAAGGGTACATGTACCGCAGGTTGGGAATCTCTGGTTTAGCAAGAACTTGTTCACTCGCTGACCGAGCACTTAACACCAATGAGTTTACTGAATAACCTAAAAATGTTAAATATTTGAAAATTCTCCAAAAGCATCGTGGGTCGCACAAAATGCCCTCCGGGCACGGGTGTTTGAGACGGCAGGTCTAGTTTGTAACCGGTGTCAGTGGCCGAGAGTTGATACGTGATAGCTTCGGCTTCCAGAATTAGTCGTTCTCATGCACCATCCGTGTGTCTTGCACTGCGGGAAGGTGAAACTCCATTTAATCTCCCGCTTAGACAGATAGTAATGGATTCGATTTTGATTCCGCCGACCATGGGCGTCCGCAGGGAGAAAACAGGCATAGATATTACCCCCTGGAAATTGGGACTATAAGACCGAAAGTTTATACAAAACCTGAAGTCAGAAGCTTAAGTCCGATTAATTCATTTAATTCATGGTTTGAAAATTTAGACTATGCGACACAGGGCCGGCCGTAGCAAGTGGGGGTCCGATTGGAAGCACTTTTGCGAGGCCCCACTCGATGGCTTGTGCAGAAAATTTTCTGGGATGCTCAAGTCATAATGATAGAAATTGCTGATGTGAAAGAGCGATGCGCGAAAGGTCGGGGGCATGACCCAGTTTCCAGCAAAGACTTTAACGAACAACGCCGACCCCGTAATTCCCAATAAACCGAAGAGTTAGCCTACTATACACTCAATACCTCCAGAAATGAGGTATTGGTTGCAGTAGTGGTCTTAGTGAGTGTGCAAAATGAGGGCCCCCATTTTAAATTTACGCGTTTTGAGGGGGCCACCATTTTTAGTTTGCACGCTTTATGAGGTTTTAGTTAATATTGTATCTTATTATAATGATTACACAATAATTAGTATAAAACTTAGTTTGGTTTGCTATTAGTATGTTTTAGCACATTTGGATTTCAACCTGAAGATAAGAAGCCACACTAAAACGATAAAACATAAATAGCCTAGGATCAAAGGACAAGCAGCCCCAGTCAACATGCAACAGGCCCCCAATCGAGACGTTAAGGGCCCCTAATGAAAGGGTAAGGAGGCCCTTTATTCTTGGTTATAGCCTAATATACAATCGGGGGCAATGCCCCGGGGCGGCACTTTTGGTGAAAAGAAGACGTAGCAAATGGTCTTTCACGAATGAACCTGAAGTTATGGGGTGGCACTTTTCGACTCGCCCCGGGGCGGAACTTCCCCATGTCGGGACCCTGCATACAATCAAAGGACAAGGGGCCCCAGACAAGCAGTAGGAGGACCAAGATGTAAAGGGTTCCTAATCCAATGCACCTTTTTCTTTTTATGCTTTGGCTTTTTTTGCCCTAGCTTTAGCCCTCGTTTTACTGCTACTTAAATTTTTCGGTCTATGTCTCTTGGTCTTTTACTAATGGTATTTATCTTAGTTTCAGGAAAAAGAGTTATATTAAATAAAAGACCAAGTTCGACTGTCAAAAACAAAAAACAAAACACCATTATAACACCTGCCTCATAAAATATAGAAAGTTATTGCAGGTTTACCAATAACTGTAAACCTACTTTTCAGAAAATATTCAAAGCAAGCAAGTATTGCAGTAGTCTTCAAAACTTCCACAAAAGTCACCCCACCTGTGCACTTTCAGATCTTTTGCAAGTTGCAACTTATAATTTGTTAGGCTATATCTAAGAAACTACGACGCCAATCTCTGTGGTTGGGAATGATGCCATAATCCTTGTTTCGGTGATTCATCATAATGCAACTTTCACCAAATTTTCTGTTACTGTTACTTTTTAAGGAACCGTTATTTTTTGAACACCTTTAACAGTCTTCGGTTCGAGTAATTAAAACTAGGTTTATTTCAAATGTTTTCGCCGATCTCACGTTGGCTCATCAGAACTCTACGAGAGCGAAATTGAATAAGACGGACTAAAGCAACACACATTTGCAATTACGAACTAAAAGTCAACCTTCAGGAGACAAGCGGCAATAAACTATTGAAACAGCAATACTATCCAACCGTATCTTGCAGAAACTATTGAAGCTTGACCTGCCAAATACGAAACGCTTGTAACTGAAACAGCCTCAAAACATAACCCTCTCTGCCTAAGGCCTAATAGTTGCTATTGAAAAAACTAGGCTATACATTGCCGAAAAGCAATGACCATCAAAGAACGAATTATGATGAAACCTTAAGGCCCATAGCGGCCACTTATTTGACCAAAGTTTTCAATTCCATAACAATCCATAACTTGCCAGCCGCTAGAGCTAGAAAGGTGTTCAAACCCTCTCAGTGGCGTACCTAGGGCTTACCGCGCCCGGGGGCAAAGTCAGTTTTGGCACCCCCACCCAGACCTTTCGTGGCAGCTTAGATGCGAAAAGTGGGTTGGGAGTTAAGCGGCGTCGAAAGCTGAATCGGGCCGCGGATATAGTTGTTTATAGACCCGCCTGAAAATTGCATATGACTGTGACGTCACGCATTTGACGTCAAGACCTTTGGATCTTGGAAACCATTAACTGTCGTAGAGTTAAGAATCTAATCGTTTCGCGTGATGCTATCCTCACTTTGAATTGTAGGTCACAATTGAACACTCAAACTGTTGTACTGCGACATTCCTAACTGCAGTAATACATTCGAATTTTAGCAATTAGTGAAAGAAAAAGCAAAAAGTAGGCAAAAAAGCTTTCATCTGCAAAAATCCTCAAGAATCTTAATGACAGAATTATGGGACAAAAATCGTCTGACAAACACAACATATAAGTGACCAGAGTTGCACCGTTGTTTTTTTAAAACACGCTTTGTCGGAGCCTGTTTAAGATCCCAAATGCAGCGTACTCGCTTGTTCCTATTTCTCTCGCCAGGTCTTGTCACAATCACCGCTGGTGACAGCTATAGGGCAGGATGGCCAACCTATGGCGTATGCGCCAAGTTTTGTGCATTGGGTGATTCAATGGCGCATCTTCGTGACCGTAGTAAAGCAAGGTAGCAAACCTCAATATTTTATCGGCTTTTTGTTTCGTACAAATTCCTTGTGAGTTGCCTGTTAGCATCTTGAAACAAGCTGATCATGATGTTCCGGAAGAAAAAAACGAGCCACCTGAGGAAAGAGCTTTTTTTGTGATAACAACTGGCCATTTGATCTGGAACTTTTAGTTAATGTTGATGACCATCTCAATCATCTGAATATCGAACTACAGGGCAAGAATAAATTGTTTCCTAATTTAATAAATCTTATCAATGCATTCAAGATGAAGTTGAAACTGGTCATTTCGCAATTAGAAAATGGGGATGTGAGCCAGTTTCCGTATATAAAGTAGCAGATTGAACGTGCTGTTGATAATTGCAATTGAGACATTGCACTGATAAGATTAAGTTATTGCAAGACTTTTTGATTTGCTGAAGAAGAAGACTGAATCTTTGCATTTGTAAACCCATTCTTACTTAGTGAACAACAGAATATGAAAATGCCAATAACACACAAGGGGGAAATCATTCACTTCAAAACAAATTCAATATTGAAAACGTAATTTGAAGGACTTTCCTTCAGTCCAGTCCCTGGTGTTTCTGGTGTGATTCATTTCTGGCTATCCTTACCATGTGAAAATTTCCAAGAACTACGAAAATTTGCTCGAGTTATAATTCGTTTTGAAATAACGTTCACATGCGAAAAAGCATTTTTGTCCATGAAATTGATAAAAAGCAAAGCGAAGTCGCGCCTTACCGATTCAAATTTGAAATATTATCTGCTGCTCGGTGCTCTCAGTAAACAATTTACCTCCACTACATGAAATAACTGGTGAAATCGAAGCCAGCTCAGAACGAAACTCATTACAAAGTAAGTAAATGTGAAGTTTATTCGCTGCTTAACCAGATATTCCGTTTTGATCTAACATCATTACCTGGAAAACCACTAACGATATGGAATAACATCGTTACAAGATAGCCGATGGAATGACGCA
>JGI24159J19872_10013251_pt1 | contig 10728 bp, 4 predicted proteins | sample Ectturendosymbi4_FD_19872 | JGI IMG/M metagenome (IMG submission 19872)
AGTCACAAGAGCTGTCGAGTCACTTCGAGTCATTAATTTGCAAACTCGAGTCATTGTTGCATGTCGAGTCAGTGAAATTCAACATTTCACATATGATTTTTTTACTACAAAGTGATGCCCAAAGAGGTGCAAAATGGGGGCCAAGGAACTAATAATATATAATAATTCATTTATTGCAGATAAGTGGTCCATACAACAAACAAAATCAAACAACACAGGAGAACAAAAAATTGTTAGCCATAGCGCATTACAGAATAGGTGTTTGCACATGACCAACACTAGGAGCAAAGCGCTTTAACAGCACCCCAGCTGCAACCTAAATCAACAATCAAAATAAAGGGATCCAGTAGCGGGAGATAACTGAAGGCAGTCTAACATTAAACGTTGAGGGAAACAACTAACAGAGAAAATTAAAAGATAAGTGAAATGGGCGTGTAACCTGCACTGGGGCACAGGGGCATGGACACTGTTCCGGTCAAGGTTTCAAATGCTTTGCAATGCATTTATCATGTGATCCACAGCCACTTAATTTTCCTGAATTTTAAAGCAGAATTTGGCGATTAGCGATTTATCTGTTATACTTGTATGCATTACTTTTTACATGCTTGGTTTGCACGCGTTGCATGCACACTGGAACAAAACGTGCGCCCAACGTTTTTTAAGCGATTTTGTTTCCACAGCATTTAGTTCTAAGGTTTTTGTGAAAGCAGTTTCCATTTTACTTCTCTCCTTCACCTTCAGTCATTTCCACACGTCTAGCCCAACCTTGCTACAAGATATATACTTCCTTGTCTTTCACATCCCCAAAAAATTACCAGAGATGAAAATGCAGTTGGATTTGAATGTAAATCTTGTCGCATTTTAGTATTTTGATGGATTTGCGTTTTATAATTTCTGCTTCAGATTTGGATTGGTTTTGATAATTTTGTTTTAAACTTCGTCGTAACTTTCGGTGCAGTATTGGGACTGCAGATTACTGTCCTGCATAGTTTGGTTCAGAGGAGTTCCTCAAATCTGTCGTGATTGTATGCTGTGTTTGTTTAAATCAGGGTTGGGGAACCTATTTACTATCAAGGGCTGCATGAATGGTGGATTATCGCTGGCGGACCCAAAAAACAATTGTGTAATCCAAAAAATCAACCTTCATCTAACTATGAGGGATAAGGAATTCTCTTGACATACTATCTATGTATCTGCTTGTCATGGATCTTCGGTTTGACGCGATTTTGTACTCTGAACTGGGTAACGAAAATTCTTATGCGGGCCATGGGCTTCGGAAGGATATTTTCCAGTGGGGCACTAGGGGAAATTTCCTAAATTGTTTCAGGGGGGAAAAGTGGTGAAATGTGATTTTTCCCACTCAAAACAAAGAAAACAACCTTTTTTGCCGAAAATTTCAAAATCCAGGGGTGCCAAGCCCCCCTTTTCTCCCCTTCCGACGCCCATGATCCGGGCAATATCAAATGTTCACGAGGGCCGAATTTCGACCGCTGGCCGTAGGTTCCTCACCCCCATTTTAATTGTTGAGCCTTGGCTATCACCAACGAAACAAGTTTGCTCTTGTACGTATCATGTCATCAAATTTACAGAATAAGTCTGACTTTACTTGATCCAGACCCCTTTTTTGACTCACCATTATTATACATACCGTAATACCTTTTAGGTATTACGGTATGTATAACAATGATTCATTGCTTGTATGTGTAGTCTAGTTCAAATGTGTCGTTTGTGTTGTATACCTCTTAGTCTTCTGGCTTGATATTTTGCACGCTATTGCTGAGCTTGCGGAGTTTCCTATTGCATTGCTAACAGTGATTATTTTGAAATCTCTCCAGTGTCAATTATTATGATGTTGTGAGCCAAAGGTGAAGCATAATTTAACTTGAATTAATTTCTCAGCTATTTATTTGTCTTTGAATCTTTGAGTTGGATTACACATGGGCCAGGCCTAATTACAGTGATAGGAAATTGGTTTCAGACAAGATTTGGTTTTCGGATTTCCATTAGATTTTGAAATGCAATTTTTGATTGGAAATGGATTAGAAAACATAAATCCTTCATCTCTGGTAAAGACCCAAAACAAAAGTATGAAGCCGGCTGCCACGATCACAATATTCAAATACTCCATTAAACCATAGTAATGTGTTTAAATGTATTATGCCCTGCTGGTCCCTCAGTGAAAAGCAAAATCTCAGCTCTATCTCCGTGTTAGGTGGGAACACGTGATACTCAAAATGTACCACGACACCACTAGGAGACACATTCAAAAGGAAAAATTGGCGCCAGTTGATCATCACTGAAGCAAAAAAGGCTCGTTTCTTTGTGCGCAAACAAACTAAGTTTGTCCATCAGATGCTTGGAGATTTAACATTTTTGCACATGGGTTTGAACGTGCTTTCAGTAAAGACAGTTGACGAGTTTTAGTTTGGCTCGTATTGTAGTAACGAACACCACCGGAAATGAGTTCAACATAGTTACATTACATGAGGTAATAGTGCAGTATTTTCGCTTTCTAGCTGTTAAGTACAAGTTTTTTGCAAAGAAACGGAACGTTTGGAAACCTAAAAAAAGATCATGGCTTTATTGTTGTTTGAGTACAGACGATGAATATGGAAAAACGCATAGGCTTTTTCATTCGAAAGTAGTTTACTTTGCTGAGACTATGTGTTATCCTCGTGTCGAAAGAATGCAGCAATTCCTTCTGCAAAACTTGATATATTTCTTAGTCAGCGCACATAAAAGTGTGTGACGCAAAGATTCACTTTGTCAAAAACGTAAGTACTGTGTTGTTACGTTTCCACAACCTTGATTGTATTGAATCAGCTGAGAATACAGGAAACATGGGGATCGTGTGGTTTGACACATATTAGCGAGTCGCATCTACCAAATATTTAAGCGTTAAAATCAGTAGTACGATAAAGTATTGAAAAAATTAGATTGTAGCCGTGGCTCTGAAAGGTTTAGAAACCAAAAATCTTGAATGTTAAGCATACACGCTGAATCAAGCGTAGGAAAGCAAAATAAAATTATGTGATTTTTGATAAAATGCATGTATGGCCCAAAATGATAATGGTGTTTGTGGTATAAAAAATGATGCCCTGGGTCATTTCAAATGTCCGCATTTTTGACTCACTGTGAAGGGGGTCAGGAAAATTATTTTTCAACTAATTAAAATTTACACAAATACGCAGNGAATTGATATTAATGCTGTTGCAGAAATGTTTGTTACACACTTTNATTCTTTACGTGCTTACTAAGGTGTTCAGTTACTCTTATTTGTAAAGTTTAATTGTACGTGATGTCCGCGAGTGTAATCATTTTTGGTTCTTTTAAAATTTAGTCTCTAAAACCAAGGGTTTCGAGCACGCGGTCGGTGTGCCACATGAGTTTCATCACGTCATGATTCGGCCCTAAAGTAGTCATAATTCGACGGGTTGCTATATAAATTCCCATGTAGCCCTCGGAGCAATTTGAGTTGAAGACGCTGCTCAAAACTAATAAAGTCAGCAGAGTCAAATTTAAACCACACACTAACTGCGAATGAAAAAAAACATATTGGGCTTCGCATATTGTTTCAAAAAATGTCCATGGTTTTATGAAGCAAACCTTGACTCTTGGCGAAATAAACCAACAGCAATTTTTATGGAATCAATGGCATTTTTACTCTGGCTAAATCGTTGGAAAATATCACTACGTAGTACTTACTTTAGCAAATATCAAATACTAAAAGTAATATAAAAAGCTTATTTCAAGAATCTTTCCAAGCAATCAAAACAGAAGTAATATCAGTAACAATAGACTTAAGAAAACAATTAAATGATATTACTGAATTTATCTGAGTATTGCAAAACGTATTTGTAATAAAGCGAAATTCTGGATGATGTGTAGTACTTCCGTTTGATCATGTGTAATCAAAAAGTGTATATGCATAACGTTTCATTGTAAATAACCTTTACCCTCAATACATGCAACACTTATACAAATTGAGCAGGATTTCATGTTGATGTCGAGACGTTTCTTATTGCTATGAAAATGAATTGTCAATCAGAAACGAAGCAACCATGGACGTCCCAGGGGGGGCGGTCAAAACGGACATTTGCCACACCCTGGAAATTAGGATTAAGGATCAAAATATTCAAGAAACCTGAAATCTACAGTTTTAATTCCGATATATTGATTTAATTCTTGCAATGGCAGTTTATTTGTCGGAGTGACACTCGCACTGTACAAAAGCCAGGTTCACAGTTATGGTGTCATGCAGTGATGAGCTTGCAATTCACTAATGTCCGCTTTCTTGCTTGCAGAGGTAGGTTGCAAAAGTTGCGAGCGGACTGTTCTACTGTTGGTCTTTATTGTGTAATAATAACATGGCCACAAAAAGTCCACTTCAAACACTAGTGCTACGCCTAGTGATTTTTCACCAGATCTAGTAATTTTTGGAATGGCCTATAGTGATCTAGTGATTTTTCATTGTAATCTAGTGTTTTTTGGAAAGTATGTGTTTGGAGAAGATCAGATGTCTTGTTTTTAAATTTTCAGCTGTTTTTTGGAAGCACAATTGATTACGTGAATCGTTGTGTGAAGAATTGCATCTACAGGACAAACAAGTTTTTCTATTCTCAGTTTCGTATTGCATTCACTTCTGCACAGTTAATTGCAGCAATGTTGCCTCTATGACCTCATCTTGTTTTCGTTGCAGGATCAGTGCAGAAGAAACATATTGATTAAAGATTAGGTAGATTGATCTCAAATACTTCGTTAGTGTTGTCACTCTTGAACGAAGCCTGAAGGTTTCCGACCTAAGATTATCCACGCTTCAGCATGATTTTTTAACAAACTTGCAAATCATATAATTGTTTCTGGCGATAAATTGATTTCAAGCAAAACTGTTAATTTCCACGTAGACATTTTAATTTTTTTCAGATCTAGTGAATTTTCTTCGTGAATCTAGTGATTTTTGCAGCAAAGCCTGTGGCAAAACTGACTTCAAGTTACGGTAGTAGGCGCTTTGCCGCATGTGACTGTTGAAAGCAGAAATCTTGTTTCTTGGCAGGAAATGTAGCGAGACAGTGGGTAACCCACTGTGGTATTATTCTGTGAGTAAAAAAGCATGAGTGAATATGCAGCAATGCTTACACAAGTTTGAAAATTCATTGTTTGTGTCAGTATAACCAATGTTCCTGAGTGAATAGCTATCAAAATACGCTTATGCAGGCTTCTTTGCAAACAGTATAAAATTACGTGACTTGTTAGAATACGTCTTTTCAAGCTTTTGAGAATACGTCGTAATCGTTAAGTTTGGTTTCGACTTCAGAGTGAATACTCACACTGAGTGCAAAGGTATATTTGCTGTGGCGAGTTTTCACAATTCAGCGAGTTTTCACAGTTCGTGAAAAGATTACTGTGGACGCCCATGGAAGCAAACATAAGGCAAGCCAAGCAACTCAAAACTAAAAAAGTTTGCGACGTAGAAAGTTGAATCTGACAACCATTGAAACGCACGTTCGCGCAACANGTTTACATCTTCATCAGTGCCGATTAAACTAATTTGAAATGAGATGAATGCAAGTCCAAATGTTTATGACCAGNTTTTTTTTAAGGAAAATATTAGGTACCCGGTATGGATCTGTAGGGACTCGATTTCTCTGATTCTAGGGACCCGCTTTTCTCTGATTTTAGGGACTCGATGATTATTTTCTCTGATTCTAGGGACCCGATTTTCAATTCTAGGGACCCGAATCGGGTCACTATACCGCCTTAAAAAAAACCTGTTTATGACATCAGTAGTTTCGAAGTTAGTTTTTTTCGGTTTTCACACAATCTGTGGTAAAACTGATTTACGTTAGGTCATCTTGATTGGTGTGTAGCAGGCGTTGTTCAAATGCACTATTTTTCCAGGAGGGTTTGCTGATAATAGAAGCCGGAACTGTGACCAATGCCATTTTTGGAATTTTTTTTCGAGTGATATGGGACAGAGGCGAACAAGAAACGTTCCACATTGGCCAAAAATCTCGGAGCGTTGCAGTTTTGGACAGCGGACCTGCAGGTGCTGGTGTACATTTCAAAAAAGTTTCTTTGCGCAAAAGAAATTTGCCAGATAAAAGTTCCGAAAAGTTTAGTAAATCAAATTTTGCAGGTGATAAGAACCAGATGATAAGGTCAGTCTAACAAGCAATTAAACGCTGACCACTTGTGCACACCAGGGTTTTAAAACTGGTCTAACGTGCAAAAATGCATTTTCTAAGGCGTTTATCATTCACGCACCGAGTGCGAAACATGCTTTGACCGCGGATCTTTCATTTCCGGATCTCGTTGNAAATGTGTTGAATGTTACGACGTTGACCTGTGCACGGAATGCTACATGAACGATCGACACAACAAAGAACACCGATTCATANCGATTTGATGAGAATTACTTTAATGGGTTCGTAATTTTTTATGAATAATATGATAGCAACTGAAGTTAAAAGGTGTAAACNTTCAAAATTATGACCTGAAAACACGAAAGGAAACAAATTTTGTTTGCAATTACTGCACTGTGATCTCTCTAGCTCATGGTCTACTTGGTGTTTGATATTTAAAATGCTTAGGGCCTATATCGTCGCTGATGTGCAAAATGCACCTATGTTGATACACCAAAAACTATTGGATCGAGTCTTTTTGTATCATTTTGGCACAAACCACAAGCGAAAATCCAGTGTTATTCACTGATATTTTTTCGGCTTAGCCTGTGTTGCCAACACCTGGAGTTAGTGCTGAACTTTTGAAAGGACAACAACAGTCGAGTGACTCGATTGATTTCATTCTTTCTGTTCTTATCAGTCTGATAATTTTTGATATATTTATTGATATGAGCAGCTTGCTCAGAAAAAACAAATTGGCGCCTTGCTTTCGTACTCGCGTATGAATCACTGCCGTTTACTTTCTTTGCAGCAAATAAGTGAATGAGCGGAATGACGTGACCGGGGCAAGGCCAAGTTAACCCACGAAATGTCAACACAAACAAAAACTTTTTGATTTGATTGATCTACACATTATAAGAATCAAGTACAGTATATCTTTCGACTTTGGCATACAAAGTTTCGATAGCAAACAAACCAAAGAGAGCTTTTCTTTGAGTGTGAAGAGAGAGTTTTGAGAAGAGGTTGTAGTTCGTTTTCCAAAGCGTATTTGCTGTTGATATTTATATCTCTGAAGGTCAAGTAGGTTTGTCGGTAAGTTGAAGTCTGACGGCAATTGCAAGTGCCTTGTCTGTACGTCACAAAACGTCCGTTGCTGTTCGCTGAAATCGTGACGTCTGAAGTTGGGTTCGTTGCGTAAAGGACATTTAGCTCGTTTGGGATGGAAGATATTTTTCCGATGCTATGTTTTTACCTCACAACGGTTTTAAACTATTTAGTCTGTGTGGTGCTGAATGACTGCGGTGTAACGCTGCTGATGGTTCAACATTATTCTTTTCTTTCAAACAGCAGCACTGTCTAGTGTCTATAGCAGGCCATATTGTAATTCACAGGTTCTTTGGTGTTTCTGATGAAAGAGTTGCATGGCAGGCGAGTCACGTAGTTGGCTGCATGAAGCAAGTTTAAATTTCCTTACATTATCTTAACATCTCCTATACAAAAAATCCATAATCTTTATCTAATCACATGGATTGTTTAGGAAGAATTTGCAAAATGTACCAAACGCAGTGTACGTCTATGTGCTAAACTACCTTGACAAACTTTACAGAAATTGGCTAAGGTTGTTGCAATGGTTTTCGTTCGCTAAATTATGAAGCTGCTGAGTTACACCTTTAACAAAAATGTCACCAAGACTTGAATTTCATTGATAACCTTACTTTGAGGTAATTCTTAAAGACTCTGGAAGATTGCAATTATTTACGTTTTTACAGATTTTTGTACAACTTCCATAGAGCATATGCCAAAAATCATACCATTTTCAGCTACATATAAATACGCAATCTGCCACAACGCAGCTGAAACTAGTTAATGACCTACACTTACGAAAAGACGTGGTTTTACTTGTATCGAACATAGCATTTTTTTCGCTTTCGCTGTGAATGAAACAAAGCAATTATATTTAGACACTTTGTTCCTGCAAGAGAATGGTCGCAGCGATCGATACAAAGTGTTGGTCTGTTTGAGGGGTCTTGCGTGACAAGAGACCCGGAATGGGATTGGGGAGATCAGGATGGTGGCGAAGGAAATATTGGAAAGATACAGAAATATCTGTGAGTTGCGTTTGGTTTGCAGTGACGTATGTATGAAAACCAAACCATGCTCACGCCTTTTTGGGACAAAGCAAATCTTTTACTCCAGTGGTGGTTGAATTGCTGAAGAGAATTTGAAACTGTATTATCCTAAAAGTTCTAAGTGATACCAATTTCTTCTTGTAAACAAAGGCAAGCCACAAATGAAATGACTGCTTTGAAATGAATAAACTAGTGCAAAAAGCAAACAATTTTAATAACATCTGCCATCAGCAAGCGCACGGATACTATTGGCAACACTTGGTAAGTTTTTCAATTGTTTGTTTCAACTGTGGACTGCATCAGGCTAAAACAGGGATGTTCAAATTACCGCCAGCGGACCTAATCCGGTCAGCGAAGCCAGTTTGTCAATTATGAGAAAATAATACATTTACGAAAAATTTTTGATTTTGTGGAATGCAACATATCCTGAAACAATCACATTACGTAAGATGTCCGGCCTTCAACCTGTTGTGTGATAGTTTATGTGGCCTTCTGACAAAACGTTTGCAGACCCCTGAGCTAAACTATTTTATCAGTGCAATCAAGCCTGATGTGGTGCGGTGCAAAAAGCTGCAGTGTTGTTGTTTGCGATGTAGTCATCGGTAGTTCTTTTTTGACGTTTTCGTACTCAAAATCCACGCTGATGTGGCTTTTGCAAAAACGTGCAATGCAGTTTTCAACGTAGTTTTTGAAAAAGCTTANAATACACGTTATTATGACACAACACGGCACAGCCTGTTTATTAACTTAGATTAGATCAACAAAAAGGTCAAAACCTTCAAAAAAAAGGAAGNCACATGACTTCGACGACCAATCTGCGACCGACGCTGGGCCAACTAACGCATAATACTGAGTCGGAAGATATGGAAGCATGCAAAGCACTGCGGCAACCAAGCAAACACCATCCAACACTTACGAACGCGCAGCCACTGAACACAATAGAGAGGATGAAATTTACCCTCACATTCCACGATGCACGTAATAGCTGATTTTTTCAGCGGCTGAATTTATGTGTTCTGCCGAGCAACCCTATCGAAATCTGCATATGTTTTGTATTTTTCGACTAANGGGGGTTACTGCCGAGAGGACAGTGCATACCTGACGTGTGAAAACAAAAACTCTGTCTCCAATGCCATTTTGGCAAAAACAAATGCNACGTNTTCATGCACAAGCAAGCTTCGTAGTTACGTCCCATGTGGACTCCGCTGAAAACCAGCCTGGTCGAGGTGCATGGCTCAAAAACCAGCCTAGTCGAGGCGCATGGCTTATAGTCAACCTCGGTTGTTCATACTTAATCTGCAAAACGAATTTTGATATTTTAGCTAAAGGAACCTCACGGGCAAAAACACTGGAAAATAATACTATGAACTGACATATTTTAATGTTTCAACTTAATTTGCTTCTGGTGCGTGTAGAATCACAAGCTTCGAGTAGAATACAATTTTCATTTTCAACCGTAAAACAACAAAAGCTACTAGAGGAAGTTCAGTATTTTTGCTGCTTTTTTGGTGTCTTTGCTATGCGTGCTTACTACATTTTTGATAGAAAATATGTTTCTGAAGAAAATGTGTTTCAAAATACAGAAAATTAGTTTTTTCTGGTAAGATGGGTTTGCGAATGATTGCTGAGTTGTTGAAAAGCACTCCTGTGCTCCTAAAACGTTTGGAATAATTTTTGATGATTTATTTAAACCTATGTTGTTGTTTTTTTTGGTGAGCTGAGCAGCGTCGTATTGGCAGCATTTTGCTTTGCAGAAACTTCACGACAGAACATCAGCGTAGCGGAGTCTTGGTTGAATGGAATAATGGCGGCTGTTTTCCTTATCGCGTAGGATTTGAAGGGAAAGTTGATCTCAAATGCATCGAAGAGACTTACGGTTTGCGATTTTATTGGAATCATCTGCTTAAGTGCAGTAAGTTTTCATAACGTGCAGTACAAATGTTATTGCGCAAATATTATCTGAACCGGTTTGCACCGGTTTGGTGCAGTTGGTGCAACTGTATATTGATTTAATCTCATCAAACTTTCGTTATCTTAATTGCTGAACACCTCCACCACTGCACCTCCAAAGTATTTTTTCTAATGAACTAATATATGAAAGCTTACAACGCTTAAAATTATATGCTTGTGAGAACTGATTCTATGAGAATATGATTTTAGGACTGTGAATGCGTAGTGATACGTGAAATCGATTTTCTACAAAATATTGCCGATTTATGGTTTGTCGCCTTTGTGGAGACCAATTGCTTGGATTGTGAGAATATTCACGTTTTAAATCAATTGCTCCTTTGTTCTGTTATCATCAAATATAGCGTGCGACTTTCCAAATATATGAAGTATAACCTTCTGGCACAGCGTTCCAATGGTTAGGTTTAGACAGCCAGTTGCTGAAGCCAGAGTGGAATGTGATTTAAACGTGATTTTATACAATGTGGCAGGACCTGCAAAAATAAGCTTTGAACAAGAAGGTGATAATG
>JGI24159J19872_10013252_pt1 | contig 10727 bp, 7 predicted proteins | sample Ectturendosymbi4_FD_19872 | JGI IMG/M metagenome (IMG submission 19872)
AATGCTGAAAATGCGCACCCCCCAAATGCCGCCCCCTTCGGCGCACACCCCCCAAATGCTGATTTCAGTGCAATCGTTGTTGCTGCTTTTCTGCAATTGAAAATTGATCGTCACTGATTTGTCACCAGTGCTGTTTCCGCAATTTTTTCTATGCTATTTTGCAATACATCGTGACTCACTGGGCTACGTGCAATACTCAGACAACTGGTCGAGTTTTGCGTGATTGGGGGCGAGGTGGGGCAACAGAAATCGGAAGGTCACGCGTTCCGCAAAAGATCGAAAACGCCATCACATATTTTCAGTTACGAGGGGTAAGAATCGCACAGGAGGGCGGCGCCAACGGCCACACGCTGGCAATGGCTCAGGCCGGCCGGCGCTGTTCCATTCGCAACCACGGCTGTGGTACTAAGCGTCCACGTCCGCATTTTTGCACCGTGCAAACCGCTCGGGGTGGTTCACATCTGCGCTGCATTTGTTGTTATGATTTGAAATTGCAATGCGGCCGGATTGCCCGCAGCTTTGTCTTCATGAATGATGGCAAACTGTTTCGAAGCGCTCGTTCCATTGGCGTCAGAAGGGAGGCCTTGGAACCCCCTGGATTTCGAAGTTTGGTGTTTTCCGAACCGTCGCCAGAAACTATTCAGTAGGGGTGCTTTGCGTTTGTGCAAAGGTCTTTACAATCAAAAAATTAGACAAAAACTCTACTTCGGTATAGTGTTTCAGATTTCAATATGGCGAGGCTTGGATATTTGTTTGTTAAACTTTTAGCAGAAAAATGTTTTTTCGAAGTTCGTAAAATGGAAATTTCACCACCGTCGTCCGCCCTGGAAAAATCTTTTTGGCCACTCTCTAGAAAAGTTCCTTCTGCCGACCCTGGCTCGTTCATAAGCCTGATTGAACGCGGGTGCCGGCAGTGATGTCAAGTACCCCCTTCCGCCACAAACAAATCCTCGTTAAGCGGAAGATATCCTCTGCAATCCGCCGCTCCGCAATGACACCTCTTCCTGGTCGCACTCGAATCGTTGTGAAGTTTGTCGTGCCGACCACCGTAGTCGAAACAGAGTTCTTCTCCGCGCCCTACGTCCCTCCGAGCGAACAGTGCCAGCATCGGCACTTCGGAATCGGCCCTGACCGGAACCATGGCCAGGTTCGGGGCGCAGCTGTGATTCAGGAACCTACCCACGTTCCCGTTACGCTTCGGGTCGACGTAGGTGGTCGTGACGCCGATCACCGTGTGCTCGCGCACCGCGATCAAGTAGTTCATCTCATCGAGCGTCTGCTTCGCCAGCCTTCGCAACGCTTCGTCGCGTCCCACGACGTCACCGGCGTACTCGCAAACGAACCGGCCGGCTTCAATCGAGTCCAGACAGCATACCCCCAAGCCTTTGCCGTCGTTGCTCTCGCACACACGCAAGCGCACTTGCACACCGTGCTGCACTTGCCTGTTCCAGCAGAGGTCGCCACACGCGCACACGGAGTTGCATTCGAACACTGGCGGCGCCGCAGAGCGCGGGTCGAGGTGAGCGGCGAGGTTCTTCAGCACAGCGGTACCGGTAGTTGGACTGGCGGTGTAGTTCGCTCCGAACCTCTCCAGGCACGCGCAACCGTCTCCGCAGCTTTGAACGGCGCATGCGCAACCTTGGTAGCACGCGACACGCGGATCCAGTTCGCTTTGTGACGTCGCGACGTTTGCCGGCGTGTACTAAACAAAGCAAGTAGGATAAGAGTACTGCCATGACCGACGCCTGCTACCAGGGTAGTAGCCACGTTTCGAAATGCAGGGGCGCTTACAAAATTTTGGTTTCGCGTTTTGCTTAGCATCGTGCAGGTTTTGCGAAAAAGATGGCGTTCTTTATTGATTGACTCACTATAGATGCACATGTTCGTCGGAAGGAGGGCAGGGGCCCAGGCCCGTAACCAGCTTGGGACGCCAGGAGGGACGAAGAGTTTTCTGGGAGGGGCCCAAATTTTTTGAGCTATGTCCAATAGTTTCAAACGATGTCCAACACATTTTTCCAGGGGTGGCAACAAATTTTCTAACGCCCCATGCGCCCCCCCTGGTTACGGGCCTGAGGGGACCTTCCTCAAAAAGCGCTGTTCCGTATATTTAGCAGGAAAAACAAATTGTTACGCCAGACTCCACTGCAATAGAATTTGTGCAAACACAAATTGGATCATTTCTTAACTTCGCTGCTACAATGACTTGGTCGGTCTCTTGCCAAAGCTGCATAAGTGTTTGAATTTAATTGAAAAAACACTGTTACACCTGAAGTAAAAGCGCAAGAGCCTCAAGTAAGCGGATGCTGTGGTTGGAGTTTTCGCTGGTCGTTGAAAGAAAAGAAAGTGATTGCAACTGTACCCGAATGTTTGCTTTGGCGGAAGCCTATATGCAGTGGCGTAGACAGCGCAAATTTTTTAGGTCAAAAAAGTGGGGGGGGGCAAAATGTTTGGTCTTAGGCGAATAACCGCCTCTCAAAGCACAAAATGACTATATGTTCTAAAAATCTTTGGGGTATGGCCCCCTGGCTACGCCTATCCCCATATGGCCGGAAAAAGCGATCGCAAAGCCTTGGTAATGAGAGAACGGTCAAATTGAATTTGGCAAAATCTTGCCCAGGTCTGAAAAAGAGAACGAAACGTGCCCAATTGAGGTTATCACGCATTTTGAGAAGCACCTACAAGCTATCCCGCTTTTCAGAATCTCTTCGCTGTGCACTGCCTCGAACTACTGTAATCATCAGAAGCAAGGTACGTCATGGACAAGCTAAATCAGTCAAAATGTAAACTCCAAGCAAAGGTTAAGAAAATAGTTCAGAAATTCTTTGCTCAGGCTGACACAAGTAATCTCAACGCTTTCAACTGCAGTCCTGTGCGATGCAGACCAGCAGGGTCATATCCTGTCAAGTCATTTTTGTGAGGGTCGCGTTTTATTGAGCTTTTATGTCACGGGGCATCAGCCACGAGGTTTGAAAAACAACATGTGTCATCAGATGAAGAGCATCAGGCATTCAATGCGTCCCAAGTGCATTTGCAACAGTGACAAACACTCTGAACCTCCTTGTCAACAGCGTTTTCGAAAACAAACCACACGTCATTTCCGTTCTCGGCCACATTTTCCCTTCATTTCCTCGCGCGGCTCAGTGCAGCCGCGCTGAACCATGTGACGCATTATTCGATCAAGCCGTGTCACGGGTGATCTGCTGATGCGCTTTTGCAAACCACTGCCGTGCGTCGCCAAGTGTTCTCTGCTCACATGCAGCGCAGTCTTTCAATATCTCATTTAAAGTTGCAGCTGGGCGCCATGTGCGACGTCAATCAGTCAATTCCGCCTGGAAGTTTTTCTACTGCGGTTTGACATCATGATGCAATCACCGCGAAAAAGCGGATGTCAACACTAAGCATAAAAAATGAGTGCAATGTCATGTAGGTTCTTCTGATTTGTTGCAGAACTCAATATTTTTATTATGTGTAGAAGTATAAACACACGGCGTTATTCTCATCGCAGTCACGACGATATTAACAGAAATCGTACATTGCAGAAAAACATGCCACAGAGAAAAGCAGAATCCAAAAAAATCGTGTTACTGCTTTCAAACAGACGGCATAGTTCNGAGTGCTCTCGTAAATTTTGAATGAAGCATAAAAAATCACGCGGTTAAATCAATTGATTTCAGTGGGAGGGCAGCTGCCTGCATATCTTGGAAAAACTACGAGACAGGATAATTATTATGCTACCGAGACTAATTTTGTAACAACCAGCAAATTTTTAATCTTTAAAGATCCACGCAATTCCAGACATTTGCAATAAGATTACCTCTCTAATGAGCAAAATTGAATTACGTTGGCAAAATCATCCTGTTCAGTCAGGTTCACGCGAAATAATTACTAAGCAATGGCAGCCATGGTAATTACCAGGGTTGTCCATGGGACATATTTATCTGTCCCATTCCCATCCCATAGCAATTTTTGCCTGTCCTGTCCCATCCCATGGGACATTTCTCATGGGGTTCCCATAGGAATGACATTCCAATGGACAAGCCTAGGGTTGTCCATGGGACATATTTATCTGTCCCATTCCCATCCCATAGCAATTTATGCCTATCCCATCCCATAGGAATCCCATTCCCATCGACAAGCCTGGTAATTACTACACAACAATATCCATGGTCAGTCAAACTTGTTTAGAAGCTTTTTCCACGTAACGGATATCGAAATTTTCTGTTGGCGTTTAAACGTTTTTTATCAGATACCTTTAAATTTTCTATTTGATTGTAAAGCAACTAATGACACCAAGCTATCTGGTCGTAGCCGCTGGGCAACCACGTCTTCCGTCGCAATGGGCCATGTGCGAAAAACATGTGCGATGTTAGTGATTGTTGACTGCGCGGAACAAAAAATTAAACTAATTGCGAAGAAAACAAACTGTGGTGAAAACAACTACATACAATTAGAAAAATAACCAATGATGTCTACCCTGGAACGTCATACATATTCAGCACAGATGCCGCAAAGTTTAAAAGGGACGAAGTTCCAGGTATATTCTTAAGTCCGTCACGTCGTAGTCTGCTTTGCATGACAGGTAAACCTGCGGTAGGCGCGTAGCCAGAAAAAATATTTTTGGTGGGGGCGAGAATTGCAAACTCTCATCAATGATTGACTTTAGGCGTTCACGACAATTTGTCTCAACGGTTCAATGATTTCCGTCTAGAATTTGGGGGAAATGACTGAGCTTTTCGCCCGCCCTGCAGTGTGGTTGTTCAAGGGGGAAATCCGGCCAATCGCAAAGTCAGTACAGAACTGGGCAAAAACGGCCACAGAAAAACTCTTTACGCAATCAAAGTGTACATGCCATGTCAGATGTTTTGCGTTGTTTTCCTTGGGCCATTCATTGCATAATCTTTCGTACCGGAACTGACTCACATCAAAGTACGCTGCGCTGGCCCTTAGCGAAGATGTCGCTTCCACGTGTCTTGCGAATATCACTCGGAAGGCCGTTCAATCACCTTTCCGTTCGCTGATCGACATTTACGCTGGGTCAGCGAGGGCAAAACAACATTATCACGACAACCGGTCAATAACGCGTTCGCCGCTTTGACAGAACTGTCAACGCGTATAGCGAACAACTCAATGTGAGGTGAAACGCATTGGGACGTGTTTGACATCGATTTCTCAAACTGCCGCAGTAAATGCCGCGGCCGATTCTTTGCATCTCATTTGCAGTTACTTGACTTTTGTCAACAACAGCCAAACCACGTTCTTCAATAACAATCTGTTTTTGTATCTCAGAAAAAAATTGCTCAAGAGCCACCAAACATTCTATCGGTCATCAAACATACTTTCTATAGGGCCAAAAGACGGAGTTGATAAATATTCCTGGCAGACTTTGCGAGTGCGTTATCTGAATATCATCCGTGCGGCCAGTAAAGTGCTACTGCACAGCTACCACGACTCCAACTATTCTATTACACTAAATTTGCGCGTCATTAGAGGAATCCAAACAAGTCCGGATGTGGAAAACTTACTGCGGCCGTTATTCTGCGTGGCTGGTTGGTTTCACCATCAAGTGGAATATTTACGTTGCCGACAAGCAGTTTTAGGAGCACTTGATTCAAGACGAGTTATTATCAGTTCAGTACGGAAAAGCTTTTTCAAGCAGTCTGTAATCATTATTAAGCTCTAATTTAAGCGGCCACAGATTATTAATAATCAGTAAATATTTTACTCTGGGCATTTTGTTCATGCTCTATCACCATTGCAAATCCACACTTCACAAGCATCGTCGTCCCACACATGGCAAGGCGCAGCTAAAAATGCATTGATGCGGATTCGATCCAAACTATACCGGAAGCCTGGGATGCAAAGCGGGTCTGTGAAAAGAGTTCCTTATTTTCATACGGGAATGAAACACAAAACGAAAACCTTCATCTCACGATTTGAAAATTCTCGTTTTTTCACAACACAAATAGTGCTCAAATAAGGCACAAGCACTGATGGACCGGAGACCTGTTCCATAATTACTTAGAAAGTTATTTTTACAACACTCGTCTCTGGACACTGGGAAGAAAATTTTCCACGCACAGTTTTGACAACGATGCCCTGGCGTCCTTGCGCCAATACGTTGTTTCTTATTGCAATACCAATTATCGCCAATTAAAATCAACTCAACAACTCCAAGAATTTAAAATCTTGTTAACCTTGCAACAAAATTTCACACAAACTGTTGCGATCTCTGAAATGTCATTTACCTTAAAATTGCTGAACCTTTCGAAAACAATTCTTGCAATTCTCTGTTTCAATAAAAGTTTCCATTCTTGCAAAGATAATTTTCAAAGAAATTGCACACGCATGTACCAAAAATATCCCATTTTCGACAATTTAGTGTCTTCGAAACGAAAAGGAGGGAATCCTGTCGTTGCTATCTCTGCTCTTATCACTTGAACTTTCGTATATGTACGTGTGGACACCCAGTAGTTTTGTAGCTGCAATTTAACAAACACAATGCACCACAGGTGAAAGTTTAGACAAATTCATATTTAAATCACTTGGCGAAACTCGTGTGCTCAATGGGGCGTGTTTCCCAAAATAAAAATTACCGGCGGTGTTTGAACGATTGTTTAGAGTTAAGACCGAACAGCAGCGACAGAAGGGGATTAGCCTTCTTTTCTTGAAGAACCCATTTCGCGCTAATTCTTCGCAGCTGTGCGTTGACAGCTTGAATTAAAGCGCATGCCGCACATCCAGAAAACCGCGTCGGCGACACGCGCGAACCCGCGTCTTGGGGGTAGCGGAAACATGCCCTCCGCTTCACGATGTTTTCGTCCAGGAGTCTTGGGAGAAAACAAACACATTAACTTTGACAAAAATGAGCTTTTCGCCATGAGCAATATCCAGGCGAAAATCGATGCGGCCACCATTCTACAGGCCGCGTCACAAACAGGAAAACGATGTTCATTTGTTGCTTTCGCCGCGCGGGCATTGATCGCATGTCCAAAGTGGCCATCCGAGTGGCGTCACTGACAGCGATGTACTCTCGATGCTGGCCAGCGAAGAAGCGCGCGTCTGTTTCATTTGCAAGCAACAACCAGCGCCTTGACGTCCGCAGCGTCACTGTGTGCGAATCGTTTGGTGAGCGAGAAAAAAGATTATCAACTTCACGACTTTTTGAAGCAGGAATTTTACCGTGCAGAAAACCTCTTTCGACATAACCAAAAAAAGAAACTTTCTGCTAAACGCGCAACAAGCCTACAAGTGAACTCGTATCGTTGTCGGCAGTTTGCTGTGGAGTGCATGCATTATTTAAACCATTACTGAAACGCCCTTAGCAGGCCACAGACAAGTTTCAACAAAAATGGTACTTATGTCAAAACACTAGTCCGTTACAACAAGCTGTGTACTCGGCCTGGCGGTGCCCAAACTCGACGCCCCACGAGCTTCACCCCCCCGGGAATCAGCGCCCATTGTTCGGGTGGGACTTCATGCATAGCAGATAAGCGTTTTGCACGAATTTAACTTTACCGAGAGAATTCAGCCTCAGCTTTCTGTTTCACGGATTCATATCCTCTTCATGCCTCCTTGTGATGAATGAAACGTCCCTAAAACAGAAACCTGAATTCCCTCGATTAAAATAAGTACTATCCACAATGGGAGTAAGCAAGGAATCGAACAGCGAATTCTTAATAGGAAATCGATTTCACGTAAAATTACGCATTATCAAGTCTTTGTATAGCTTGCGGCCTATTTTGAGGGACCGAAGCAGACTCTCAAATTTTTCCAACGGTCTCTCAAGATACAATAGAACATCTCTGCATAACCAACAAAATGCATTAAAACCTCGCTTTATGACCATCTCGGTGTTCAGATGAAATAGTCGCGGTTTCTCAAAATGTCACAACGGTCATCAAGGTCAAACGTTAGAAAATCCCAATACACAGTCGGGTAGGTTTCACAAAAACACTAGAAGTAATAGAAGCAATTTTTCCTTTAAGAAACAGACAATAAAACAACGTACTAGATTAAATTCTAATTTTATCTTTACAGCATGCCAAATTTCACGAAGTCTGAGAATAACCGTCAATACAAATCTTTTGTTATAGTTTATACGTTTGCTGTTCCTATATGCAATGTACCTACGACGATGTCTAAAAGTTGGTGAAAGACCCGCAGTACGCGACATAGGAAGGGTATCAACACAACACTGCATCCCTGGAGAACGCGCTGCACAGGGACGATGGCTTCAATCTTGACTACCCTGAAAATAACCTTTCGACCTCATTAATGCGGCAAGCGATGCAAGAGAAAAAGCAACGCATGGCGTCACTAATTAAAAGCCCTGACAAGCGAAGATGGAAAACCTGCACGTCAATGTTTGGCAACATCAGGTCAAACGCTTGGTATTAGCGACAATATTGCTCTTGCCACACGTCCTACCAGTGTAATTGTTTTCCAAATTCACGGCTGGCTCTGAAATTGGACACCAATCTTTGTTCTGGTAATCTACGACGCAGGCTTAGCAACGCTGAGGAGCTAAACAAAATATGGCAGTTTGCGAACTGCGCACACTGCAAGAGAACAATACAACAAAATGAATGTACTATTTTGACAAATACACACTTTAGATTTGTCGTCTAAAACGTGTCAAGGGTTCTCCCATCTCTATCTGGCTGCCCCGCCACCGTGGGCGTCCGCAGGGGGGACAAAACGGGCATTTGTTACCCCCTGGATATTGGGTCTAAGAACCAAATATTTTTAGAAAACCTGAAGTCAGCACCTTATTTCCGATTAACTGATTTATTTCTCGCAATGACAGCTTATCTGCCGGTATGACACTCACACTGCGCAAGAGCCAGGTTCACTGTTCAGGTGTCATGCAGTGATGAGTTTGCATGTCACTCATGTGCGCTCATGTGCCTGAAGGCATTTTCTTTGTGGTGTAGAAAGGGTAAAGCGTGTAGTAAACGGCCATTTGCATTGCATTATCTTATTAATTAACCTCAAAAAGGATAAGCAAATGTCGACTTCTCCCCCTTGGAAAAATTTATGCGGGCGTCCATGCGCCCCACGAAAAAGCGATTTCGCGACCACAGTTTTCAAAACTACAAAAGGAACAAGTTTAAGCGGCAGAGTCGAACAAATAAGAAAGCGAAGAGCACTGGTTAAGTGTAAACTGGTTCAACAGGATACCATACGAAAAGGACAATGGCCAAAATGGAAAAAGACAAAAAACACAAAAAACAAATTGTCACCAAGCTTACGCTGTCTCAACGTATGTTTCGAACTGCAGCAATGCCACCAGTGCAGGCTTTGTTTTGACATAAAACCACTATTCTCCTCGTTTGTGCGACATCCTAATGCAAAGTGACGTGTGGTGTCGCAGGCGCTGGACCCGCACAAAAATCTGCCAAAGCCGCCGCCAAATTCGTGAATAGAAATCGGAGCAAGCAGCTAATTAAACCGCGCGATGCGCTCCACGGGATTTATCGACCGGAAGACAGAGCAGCGCGGAATCCTGCGACGGATCGCGGTTTCCGCTGTCACGTGCGGTTGAAACTCATCGCGATGGATAACGTCATCAACTGGAAAATGTCATGCTTGGAAAGACCGAATACCTGCGTGCGTCTCTTCCTCGCTTCAAGTTTTTGTCCAAATCATTTTTTAAAAAGCAAGCACAAATATTCATGGTGGATGCATGCTATTAACGTAAACGATCGCTTTCGTACGTCCGCTCTGTTTAGTCCTGTACGCATGCAGTTTTCTTTTACACAAACGTGTTCTTATTACGGGACAGAATGACACGCGGAAGTTTGGCAAAGTTGTCCAAGAAACACAAACACAACAGCCACCTACCTCTAAACGAAAGCGCATTGGGACTTTTTCAAAAACAGTTCTTTTTATTGACAGCAAAGCTTAAATAAAACAAATTCATCTTTACGCAATGAATCTTCAATGGTGATAAGAACTGTTATGTGTTTGAAACGTCCAGTTGAACAATTTATTGAAATCGTTAGTTGCTGCATTCTTCTTTCCTATATTTTTTACTTCTTCTGTGCTGATTCAGTGATTCACAAACTTTGAACCATGAGTCTAAAGTTAAGATACGGTAAAAACAAAACAATAACTACAAACCAAAACCTTCCCAAAGTTTTATCAAAGGGGCAAAGGAACGATTTGCACCAACTTCGTCAAAATGTAGGATGTTGCATAACAGCTCGTTTCAATGTCTGATGTCGTTGCCGACCCCCAGCCGGCAATATTTTCGGACAACCAAGCCACTCCATGGGGTCAAAAAGGCACGCTAGGCCAGAAGAAATACCGTTTCCAAAGCTTGTTTTAGTTGATTATATGAGTCAGGTACAAACTTCATGGAAGACATGTATGGTAGGCACGCCAGCTGCGCAACGGCGTTTGCCAAAAAAAACAGTTGCAGAATTTGTTTTGGAGACTCTTGAGGCAAGCTCGCGGGATAACATGAAATTCGCAAACGTTGTTGATCGATTAATCTTGACGCTTGGCTGAACATTTGTACGCATATTAGTTCACTTTGTTTGTAACTCACATACGAGTCGGACCCGTGCCAGAGGCCGGGTGGATACAAATGCAGTATAATTTACACGCAGAACCGAAAGCTATAAAAGTAATAAATCCAACTAACATGGGATCACTAGAAGACCATTTCCAGCACTTAAACATCTTATGCCTTCCCAAACTATATAGCTTTTCAGTAGGCAAAT
>JGI24159J19872_10013254_pt1 | contig 10726 bp, 7 predicted proteins | sample Ectturendosymbi4_FD_19872 | JGI IMG/M metagenome (IMG submission 19872)
TAACTTCATTGAACTTCGTGAAGATATCTGTGGACTGTGACAGCCAAGATACTGCATCTATGACACCCTTTGACAGTCACCTTCTGTGTGCAGCAACAGGCGTACAAACTCTCTCCATCATTATCCGAGTGCACCACATTGCCTGAACTTAGAAGAACACTTCTAAACCCTTTGGTGTCGTTTGATCAATCAATCCATTAATACTCTGCCACGTTTTTAGTAAATTTTGAGTTCGGAGCAGTGCAGGATTGAATTTAATCTACATATTTTAAAAGTTTTTGAACTTAGCCGTGACACTTGCAGTTGTCCACTGGCGCTACCATCTCTCTCTCCCTGGATTCCTTGGCGCTGCTCAAGCTAAAGTTGAGAGTGTTTGGTTTTGTAAGTGGTGATATGAAAAAAAATTGAAAACCACTGGTCTGGAGCATTCGGACAGTCTGTTTAAGTATGTAGCCCGCGTCAACCAGTAGGTGACTCTGGATCCCAGAGTCTATGACTGACAAACATACAACACCTTTGTGCGTTGCGAAGCCATAGCGCTTGTTGAGAGTGTTTTCAAAACTAAATAGAACTTCAAGCCGTGCAAATTTGTTGACTATGGACTTTTGCGGCTAAAACATTCACAGGGTGAACATAGTTTATGAACAATTTTCAAAATTAAGACATACGATTGTCCTTTATCAATGTCAAAAAGGACAAGGACAAAAGAGAAAATTAAAGGACAGTCCTCTGGGATACTAGACGGTTGGCAACCCTACCGTCGCCATATTATTCCGAATCTCCATCACTACATCTGAATCCACTCACATAGTGTTATCGCATCAGTGACGGACACTGTTCACATCCTTGGGGCAATTTGGTGTGGGACACGGGGTACGTGTCCCCCACTTTTTCAAACGGTGGGGATATAATTTGGCACGTGCTTCCACTTTTTTATTTTTAGGTTTTGTATTTGAAGAGATTTCAAAAACAAAAAGTGACGTTTGTCTTGTTTTGCATGAAGAGCTTTTCATGTTAGATGGTAGGCTACGCATAACCAAGTTGATGTTGAAACAGAGTTAGGTGTGGTATCACTGATTCTGTTATTTTCTAAAGTTTAGATTCGATAAAATGATTTTCAGCATTTTGCAAGTTTCTAGAGATCGCAAAAGATGGTTAACTGCTTCCGTCAGACCTTTTACCCTGTGTGGTATACTGTTAGAGAAGTTAATTTCTCGAAACAATGAGAGTTTTGCAGCTGCATTATGTAAGAGACAACAGTACAGCCTGATTTGTTTCGTGCATGAATGTAGTTGGCTTTGCTGTAACGTTGATTGTCACGTGTTCAGAAACGACAGCGTAAAATTTAAAGATGCAAGTGTATGATGTTATAAAGTTACGTTTTCAGGCAAATCTCTGCGAAGTTTTTGCCGAAGACAAAAAAGCACTGTTGTGGAGACTTAGTTTCAGGTTGGGCAGTTTTGCAAAAGACTGTCTTCAACCATTAGTAAACAGGATTTCAATTAAAGCGCTGGAGAAGTATTTACGTAGCTATATATTGACCTACAGCTCAAAACGTGGGGACGCGTCCAGGAATTCAAGATAAAATATACATTTATCCTCTTTTCTTGTAATGTCGCGACAATGATGACCAGTAAAATCCAATGTAACTTTTTCCGTGACTCTTACGCTTTGCGACTTTGTGCTTGTGCTGAATACACTCGGTCGTGAGTCATCTGATTTGCCTGAGTTTAACCAAACCCACAATGCAACAATGTTTTCATTCAAGGCCGAAACATTTGCTTTACAGGTGCGTGACAACTAGTTTTGCTGTACATTTTTTTCGTCTTAATGAAGGTGAAACTTGATACTTTTTTGCCAATTTACTGTTGTGCATTTTGATTTCTGTTTATCTCAAATATATTTTCGTGTCATTATGCAAATAGAATTCTTAGAATGAACCTTTTGTCATTAATTCGATCTATTAAAATCTGATGATAAAACCTTTTGAAGTCCGGCCTGCGCCATTTTTTTGCAAATGTTTGCAACGCTAACCCACCAGCCGATTGAGTTAGAGAGCTGTTCCAACAACCTACGGATGCAGCAAGCCTTCCAGTTCAGATTTTAAAAAACTTTTTTCGTTTTAGGTTTGGGATTTTCCTGGGGTAACAGGATGTTTTCGCGTTTTTGGCCAACTTTACCTGTCCCCGGGCGCCAATCCAATGAGACATTTTTTTGTCTCAACATTTTTTGGAAACTAGGCTGGGATCCGCGTCTTTTGAGCCCTTGTTTGACTTGCTAGCATATCTGGAGCCAAAATTATGGTTCAAAAACCCAGTTTGACAAAAATCAGAACGTTTCACTAAAAGTAACATTAGCCATTTCTGACCAAACTTTGGCCGGCCTTAACTCGGCAGCAGATTGAGCTAGAGAGCTGTCCACACCCTCTAAAACTTCGTGAAGCCTTGAAGGTTAGATTTTTTTTAAATTAAAGTTTGGGGTCGATGACGTCATGATCGGGGTATGTTTTGCAGTTATTTTGATGACGTCATCGGTCGATCCAACGAACCAATATTGTGGTTCAAAGTTTTATTGGATTCTAGGCTGTAATGCGACTCTGCAGAGCCCTTGATTGACTTTCTAGCATTTATGGTTCCAAAATTATGCTAAATAATTCCAAATATTTCAGGAATTTGCTGAATAATTTTCGGGGATTTCCCCAACTAATTTGCGTTTTTTGGCCATAATTTTGGAACCAGGAACGCTACAAAGTCGATCAAAAGTTCTAAAGACTTGCATTATAGCCTAGAATCCAAAAAACTTCGAGTCACGAAATCGGCTAGATCCGACATCCCAAGCTTAAAATTTTTTTTCACTCTGAACTACAAGACTTCACGAGTCTTTACAGGGCTTGAACAGCTCTCTAGCTCAAGCTTCTGGCGATTTATGGCCTTATATGATATGGGAGTAATATACCCCAGGTTAGCGTTTGTGGGGGTAAAAATTTTTACCAATTTTTTGTTTTTTTCGGCCATAATTTTGGCGCCAGATATGTTAGAAAGCCAATCACGGACTCTTAAGACTCGGATGATAGTCTAGTTTCCAAAAAAACTTTGAGCCAACAAATTGGCTCATTGGATTGGCGCCCAGGACCGAGTAAAGTTGGCCGAATGCACGCAGAAACACCCCCACTTGTGATGTTCTCCCCGAGGAACGCCAAGCCGAAACGAAAATGTTTTTTCCAATCTCAACTGGAAGACTTGCCGAATCCGTAGAGGGTTTGAACATTTCTCTAGCTCAATCGGCTGGCGAGTTATGGCGTTGCAAATCTTTGCAAAAAATTGGCACATACGGGACTTAACCTGAAAATTTGATGTGAAAAGACTGAACTAAGTGGCATCACTGACAGAAGTCACAAGACAACAGCCGCAGTAGACGAATAGGCATGCAGAAATTACTTGTAGTCGAGATGGATATGTGGGTAAGTATACAGGGCCGACAATGGGAGATTGAAAGGACACATCCTCCACATACTAGCAGTAAAAATAGATTGAAATCATTTCGTGATTTAGTAGTAGCGCTAATTATTGGTCGAAATTTTGCTCCTGGTAAGAGGATGTCAATGAAGATTTTGTTATGAGTGTGGCTGCATGCATGATGCCCAGTAGCATTAAAAAGATTTGTAGCTTTTTCAGAAAACGAAAATGTGCAAGACAAATATTTATAGCCTTTGTAGCGTGAAGCAACTTGAACAAGACATGAAATCGAGCTGTAACCCAAACTTTCTATAAAATGCGTGAAATTGATGTGTTCTACTTTCAGAGTGATATACACGTGCGACCATTGCGATTCAGCATTTTGTGCACTCCATACTGACAGCTCTGATAAAACCCAATTGATGTATTCTACTACATTGCTGTACTTGTTTGAATCCAAATACGGTATTAATGCAAGCAGCAGGCTGAAGTTCAGTACCGCGTCCAGCAACAAATTTTTAAGTATATTAATTGGTGAATCAATTGCAAGGATAAAGCAAAGGGTGATTAGTGTTGCTTTCAAAACACAACACTTCTAGAAGCAAGGTTTGGAATCTGTATTTATAAAACTTCACTTCTGCATCGATTCGATGACTATATTGGGTTCATACCAAGCTGTCCCCCCATATTTACAAAAAATATATGCCCGTGGACAGTAGTTGGCCATTCACAAAAAAGGGAAACCACAGTCCATTTTAGTTCTGCGCACTTGCAAATCAACCAAAGCGTATCGCTTGCAGTGGAACAGCAACTTGGCTTTAGTAGCCTAACCACAAGACTCACCAACGCAGATACATCACAGTTTACGACCTCATTACGTGGAGAGTGGAAGCAGTGCTTTGGCTGGCAGGTGTCTGATAGGATCAGTATTATTTGCTTAAAAGTTTTTGTGAAAGTGTGGTAATGCTGTCACATAAACCAGGATTGTATTTCAGGAAATGTCTTAAGGCTGTGTTTTCGTTCTTAAGGCCTCACTGGGTTTTCGATACTGGCGCGATAATATTCACTAGCAAGCTATTGTACATTCGTACTCTGTGCACTTCAATCAGAAAGTGAGATTCGTGTTTGCTCGGACATGTTGTTTGTGCAATACTTAGAGATACGGTCGTGACACTTAAAAGATGACACAGTTCATTCGGTATGCATGCGATAAACGAAATATGTGCTGCGCGGTACTTAACTCTATTTCTTTTTAATGCATTGAAAGGTACTCCAATAACCTGGGTGATGCAAAGACAGTTGGAATTAAAAAAGGCATGGCGGGAGGCTTCAGCTTAGGTTTTTCATATTTCGCAATGTTCGGCATGTACGGCTTGTCGTTCTGGTATGGCACCACCGAAGTTCTTAAAGGAAACATCGAGGTCGGAGACATGATGACCACATTCTTCAACATCCTAATCGCAACGTTCGGCCTTGGAACGGTTAGTTATACTCATTATGTGATGCAGGGATGGATATTAGAATTTTGGGACCCGAGGCAAACTCAGAATAGGGCCCCAAAACATCGCCACTGCGAAAGGAGGTAGATGTGAGAGTAAGTGGATAAAAGAATTAAATTTGTTTGAGATTTCAATTTATGAACTTAATTCAATTCAAGAACATAATATACATAAAAGAGCACCAAAACTTTGTAAATATTTGAAGCTGGACACTAGAAAGCTGCCCACAATTTAAAGACTCTTCAAATCAACACGAATTCCGTTTATTTGCATCACATAATCGATTGCGCAGATACTGATAGGCGTAATACTACACATCGTCAGTCATGAAATCTGCAAACATTGTTAGCAAGTGATACGTTGAAAATCAAAAACCTTTAAACTTTTCACCTGTTAGCAATGCTTGCCGATTTAGGACTGACAATGACCAGTGTTGCGTGAAATTGATTTCTTGTTTATATCACATGTGGAGAGTACTCACTTGAATACAGATGTGCGCAGGTTTGAATCATCGCAAAAAGATCAAAGCAGAGTCCATTCGGCTGATTCTTCGAAAGCATAACAGCAAACCTAGAGCTTTTACTTGTTTGCAAACCCAAACATATTGTTTTTAAATATTTGAAAGTTCATTCTAGAACTCATGGTACTTAAGATTTTCCAGCGTTTTCATCACCAAAGGTTTTATGTCAAATACCGCAAGTCGGAAATCGGAATAATCTTTTTCATCATTTACAACGTATTTGTCCATCTAATAAGCCGCTTTCAAGCTTAAACGCTATGGGTGACACTTCTCACGGTGTTCCGATTAAAACGCCGCCCTCTCGGCAAAGCGTAATTTCTGACACGGTGACATAAGATGTTGGTGATTGCCGGCTCTCTAAACGCCAGCCGAAGTCTCATATTTTTTTGTTGTTAATTGGGAATAATATGCTTTCAGCTTAACGGGGAGGTGTTGCGGGTTGGCAGTCGGGCATCAGTTTTCGTGTATTTTTACGCAAAGATGTTTACGAGCGCCTTTGGCGTCATACCTTCGCGCTTGTTTGTTTTTGACGCTTCTCACTTTGAATGTGATTGGTCCATTGCTTGCATGACGCTTGGACAGTGTCTGCGGCCATTCTGTGTTTTGCCGCATAAGTAAAATCTTGTGTTGCGAATACTACAGTTTTGACCTTTGGTGTATGTCACTGCTTGTATTGGAGACAAATTTATTATTAATTCCTCTATCAACTCCACCATGTCGAGCATGTGCCCAAGCCAAACACGTAACTAAATTGATTTTATAAAACTAGTAAAATACCAACTGTCATATCTTGCTTTAAATGTAGTGATAACAAACAGTTGGCAGTCTCAAGCTAAAAACATTTAATTGAAACCTTGATCAAAATAATTTACATGTTTTTGTGAGCACCCCCATCCGACGATTTTAGCCTACAACATCAGACCTTGACGTTAAATTGTCTTCGTTTTTCTTCCCACTGTCGGATTACTATTTGATGATGAGCTAATGCAGTTATAGCTGGTGCGCTGTTTCAGTGTTTAGCATCTCCCTGTGTTGTCCGTGTTCATCATTTGATACTTGCTCTGTACTGCACTATGATTAACCATTTTTGTTATTGCGTTTTTCGAGTACCCTTGTGATATGGACCATGAGTCTGACGCAAAATAATTAGATGTTAAGTTTTTATTCCGCTGCTGAACGCTAATGAATATCATAAGTTGTCAAAACTTTCCAAAATTGCGTTTTGGAATTTATTCTAAACAAAAGTTTCTTTTCCGTTCAAGAATTGCACTTTTATTCAACCTTAGTTGGGGGAAAGATTATTTTTTACCAGGCTTGTTTTGCTATTGTTGTCATCCACAATACTAGTCAACAATCCTCCCTGACAACCGTAGCACCAATTTTCAGTAGTTTTCAGATGAATGCCCAAACCAGACGTGACTGTCGAAAACCAGTCAGGCCAGTTTTTTACCAGATCAAGAATGCCGTTGACCAACCTTGAATTTCAGTCCACGATGTCATGGACTAACATAAATATCATCAAAGACACGAAAGTCTACCTTTTGCTATGACCATATAAGTTTGGGGCCTCCAATTGGCTTTCCCTGGCCAATCCATGAAGCACTTGGTGTATTAAGTCATATGTTTGCGAACAATAGATCGAAGATCAACCGAGCATTGAGCTCTGTCGTACAGTTCACTTCTGCATTAACTCCCGGCGGCTCCTACCCACGTCTTAACTCCAGGCTTCTCAAACGACTTGACAATTTCGATGGAATATCGAGAAACGGTTTCTACTGCACGGGTGATCAACGTGTATCTTTCTTTAGAATGAAAAGCTCCTAATTTTTTTTAATGTTGACAATTTTGTCTCAGTTGGAGTTCCGTGTCAAAAAGGTAACATATGTTGCGAACTCACGATCTCAAGAACGCACTTTTTTATTTAAAAAATGCGTCATCCAGATATTTCAAGCGCCAGTTCAATTTATCGAGATTTAAAATGGGTGCAGAATTGTCAGTTACCCTCTTTACACTGCACTGTTATCGTGTTCACGTTGGATTGGGAAGCCCATAAATCACTCGAGCACGACCGTGGCTTACAGGGGATTTTTCGGTTGAGTGTTGATAGCTAAGTGCTGGGATTCCAAGTTTTATGAAATATTTTTTCTTCAAAACGTGGTCGCTTAATATCTTGTTGCGTTACCCGGCTGCAAATAGCTGTTGAGTAACGAACGGATAGAAAATTGTGGTGTCGTTGATATGCGGGGAAGTTCTTGATAGTGACATAGTTGGAAGTCCCTTTTCATTAAGTGCAGAATTACCCTATGGACCCCTTTGCGAGTCTGCTAGTAGAAGTGCCGAGACTTAACGTTTCAATCAAAATGATTGTTTTCGTGAGGTGCTGAGCTTGGCTATGCGATTAGTCCTTTCCCTACGACTCATTAGAATCAGCATGCAGCGAAGTGTGGGAGCTGTAAATCCGCAGCATTGGCTTGCACAGAAGAAGAGTGTAGATTTAAAATACAACTACCAATTTAATGCCCGCTACCCACAAGTGCTACGTAACACAATTGGCTCCAGACCATTTCAACAGCTCAAAACCTTTGTTTCGCGCAATTGGATAGAAAAGAAAAGCTTCACTACATTTTTCATCGCTGTGAATGTCAGAATGATACGCAATGTGTACTTCTTCACATAACGTATGTAACCAGTTTGGCCCTAGTAGAGCTAAAACATGTTTCTTCAAGATTGTCAAACAAAAAAATTAATGCTTTCAGACTTTCACTACATGCGATACAGTACTTTTTCTTGCTTCAGGCTGGAAGTCATATGGGAATCTTCACTGCTGCCACGGCTGCCGCCGCCAAGATCTTCGTTGTCATTGATCGGATTCCGTCCATTGATATTTTTTCGAACGACGGAAACGAACCGAACCCCGGATTTGGGGAAATCAAGTTCGAAAATGTTCACTTTTCTTACCCATCACGACCTGATGAGAAAGTAAATATAAAAAGCAACAATATGGTTACCTTATGATTTGGTTGCTTATTTTAAACGTTTTTGTACTACCGCTGTGGTAGCGAGTGTTACTGGATCTCTATATTCAAGTGCTTGTGCAGCTTATCGTTTGATTTGATCAAAGCCTAAGACGCCACCAAGTAAAAATAACAGTATTCTACTCATTTCAATCTAGGCATTGCCCTCAAAACCCGCGGAATGTCTGAGATGGAAATGAGTAGAATATTGGTAGTTTGAGGCAAATTACTAATAAACTTTTGGGATGTTCTGTTAATTTCTGCATTTTTGGTAACATGTGTTTTGATTAACAGTAAATGTTTTGACGAGCAGTTGGTTTTCGGAATGCTTTGCGAAATTTGAAAATATTAATCTTTTTCAATTTTTTGGCATAGATGTTTTATCGCTTCCGGTGGTGGTGGATAACGGCTTTCTAAACGCAGGGAAGAATGACGTAGGTAGGCATACCATACGTCCCGTTTCAGCCGGGACAGTCCCGGTTTAAAGGCTTTGTCCCGGGGTCCCGGTCAGTCAACTAAAGAGTCCCGGTTAAGCATTCAGTCAGCCAGCATGGCCCTACCTACACGAGTATTACCAGGCTGTGAATGGTCTGTTTACCCAACTTGCTGCAAAATGATGTGTGATCTTGTTTTTTCTTGCTGCTTTGTGTTACATCAGGGTCTCAAACACGCGGCCCGCGTATGGCCCACGAGGGCGTTTTGTGTGGCCCGCGATGCTTTTTGGGAATTTTCAAATAATTAACATAATAGTTTATTTACCTTTGTTCAAAAGTGTTCGGCTAGAGAGTGAACAAGTTCCTAACGAACGTACAAGCGGCTAGAAATGCTCTGCCTAAAACACATTTCCTTCTGCAAAAAACATTTATCATTTTATCATTTTATTGAATCACTGTGAAAATACTGGTAGGCCTATGTAATTTGTATTTATCTGACAGTTTCTTCTTTAGGCTTCAATTTGGACTTTGTTTAAAATTACTGTTCTGAATAAGAATTATCTGTTTTTTTGGTTAGCCATGGCGGACGCTCAGATATTGTGAACCCCTTTGGAAACCAAAAAAACACATATCATCTGCTGAGGCAGCAATGTCGTCATCTCGTGCGACACACTTCTACAAAGCTGATCATTCTGATGAATCTCTACTCTTAGCAGTGGACAAAGCTACTTTTGTGTATCACGCTGCTATTTACAGACCGTCTTTTAAAAGTTCTGATTGAAACCTCTAAGCTAGTTTCAAAAATGCTCGAACCTGAATTTGCCATTGCAAGAACAAGATACGAATCACCGAATCAGTATTTATTGTTAATTGCATTGCCCCGATTACTGCTGCTGGACTACGCCAAGAATTAGGTACAGTGAATTTTGTTTCCCTGCTATTGATGCTTCGAACAGCAAAGAGCAGGGACGACGGAGATTGGGGATATGGTCGATCGCCCCATCCCCCTAAAACCTACGATAAAGTAACTTTGTTCACCATAGTTTTGTACAATTCGGAAAATAACATTCGCGTAGTGAAGTCATTTTCTAGTCCATTGTTTTGTCACAGCAGTGTTGTGAATTATACGTCATCTCTCTTACAGTAGCGAAGCCGTTATGAGACTTGATTACCAAATATTACTAAAATCGCCACCCCCCTAACCTCACAAGTTGGATCCGCCCCTGCTAAGAATTGTTGTTGCACTTCAAAAAATAGAGAGATGTTTGAAGTCATTGTTTTATTGTCACAGAACGACTTTTGTTAGTATGGATGCTCGAACTGGCCATTTTTTCCATTTTGGTCTGTGAAACCACTTGGTGGTATTTGCTAAGGACGGCAAAGCCACCTTAGTGACTAGCGCGGTTTCGGCGATAACTCCCAGCCGAAAGTGCTAGAGCCAGACAGATATAAGCCAAGCATTAAAAGATGCAGAAAATCTTGTACTTTCGATGAAAAAATGGTTACATTCGGATTTGCATTTTGGGGGCGCAGTGTGACGTCAAGAGGTGGTCCCACTGACGTTTTGGGACCCTGCGATAAACCCAAGAGCTAATTCATCCTTTTGTAACGAAACTAGACAGATATCTGCTTCTTATGAGCTCTTAGGCAACTCACCACGCAACTGGTTACGAGTACACATGCAGCTAAATTGAATTAGTCTATTCAACATCGCATCATCCCTATCTCCAGATTCTTAATGGATTGAGCTTGCACGTCGAACATGGAAAGACTGTGGCATTTGTTGGTCAGAGCGGTTGTGGAA
>JGI24159J19872_10013255_pt1 | contig 10726 bp, 9 predicted proteins | sample Ectturendosymbi4_FD_19872 | JGI IMG/M metagenome (IMG submission 19872)
CTCCGATAGCCTAACTTGGAGCGCTCATAGTTTTTATTCAGTGCAATGACACATAAAATAAGGGGTTTGGATGTAGAAAAATGTGCATATAATGTCAAAAAACTTCGCCAAAACGTTTGTTTGGAAACATGTAAATGACGTCAAATTGTGACGTCACAAACAGCGCACACCAAATACAAATGGCCACCATATGACCCTGAACCAAAACCCCCCATGAAGATTTTCTGCGTACGCCACTGCTTGGGACAATTAATATGCACAGCTTTAACAAATGTACTGGCCAAATTTTCGGGCACTAAAAAATCAAACAAAAACTTAAGACTGACAAATTACTGTACACCAGTTAATGTAACACTTACATTCTTTGCCATTTTTGTATTGACACTACAAACTGGTTTTGAGGCTCGCTGGTGTTTTTGGTTTCTGCAAGTGACTATTCTATTGAACAAATTTGCCCACCCCTAGTTTATACTACGTGTAAAGAAACATGAGTGAAAAAGAAGCATTGCTGCCAACAAAACAGCCAATGCTCCCTCTAAAGGTGCGCAAATGCGCAGTAACACCAGACCATTTGCGTAGTGCAATCTCATCTCGCGCACTTGCAGCATTCCAAATCATTGGAAAAGCACGACACCAAGAAGAAGCTATTTGAATTAAATGTGTAGTTTGTTCGTATTTTCATAAGTTTTGACACTTATTCTAAAAATTGACAAAGTTATAATTAATTTAGGACTCTGCTAACTCAGTCTTAAATAATCCATGCTCACTAAAACCAGCATTTGCTCACTATAAAGTTTTCTTACAAGGAAATCACTGTATGCAACTGTTACCGTAACATTGAACATTTTTTTTTGTGTATGTCCATTTGCGTTGCATCGCCAACAACCTGAAAAAGATAAGCAAAATGTCGACTTTGCTCCCCTGGAAAAATTTCTGCGGACGCCCATGGCAATGACCCCAATTTTTTATACCTCCCCAAATTTTTTTTTTGTTTTATTAAAACATACAACAAAAACTTTGCCGCACCTTATAACCTGGCTACGGGTTATAAGGTGAACCTCTGCACAGCGCCGGATTTAGGGGGAGGCCCAAGGGCCAAAGGGGGCCCCCTACCACGTTCATGTGCTTAGCCATATGTGCGACGCGTGCCACTTAGAAATTTTTACGGAGTAAAAATATTTTGTCAACACTGTCGGTAGTATTTCACTTGGATATTATTTGATATTGTGACGAAGCAACTATTACCCTTAGTGGCTTCCTGAAAGTCGGTCAGGTATCTGAATCTAGTGAATGCAAAGCCAAGCCACGTGGAACGCATCTTACGTCTCTACTCGTTTTGGTAGAATTTGCGTCTGCGCAGGTCGCATATGAGTAGCATTGTTAAGTAGGGCTACCATACGTCTATTTTGGAAGTACATGACCACGTTTTTCATGAGAAAAATATTACCCGAGCACATTCAAAAATGTCAAAATGTCCTCTCTTTGCATCTCTTATTTTACATAGCTATAGTCAGTACCGTAACTGGAGGTATGAGCCAGGGTGAAAAACTTGACTAAAAGGGGTCCACTGGCCACTGTACGGGGCCCACTAGCCAACAATCAGAAACAAAACTTGAGAAATGATGGTGAATCTGCATGGGGATGGCTATACTAAAACCCTAAATCACCGGAAAATGGCAAACAAACTTTAGCCTGGCGGAAATCTTCTGAGGAATCTGTCTGCTTTCTGATTTCGTTCTTCTGCGACAATTAAAACTTGCAAGCATATCTATTTTTCATACTTATAGGCCACAAAGTTGGCGGCAAGTAAAGTTTATTAAACGGGAAATTAGTTTCGCGTTCTGCAACGCATCCTCAGTCCTTTAATACTTATTGAAATCACCGGAAAATAATCCGAAAAATACAAAAACAACCTACTGAACCCAAATAAATGCTAAAGCCAAAATATAAGTTAAATTAGGGTCCGGTTTTAACATTAGTTTGCCAGGGGGGGGGGCAATTCGCCCCTCTGCCTCCTGTCAGTTACGTCATTGACTATGATATATTATCGTATGTTTACATACAGTGAGTAGGCTGTCTCGACTCAACTGCAACAAAATACAAGCTTGTAGCGTAACTTTGTTTATGGGAGGGCCTGCAAGTTGTCTAATTAATCTATGTTTTGGTTGAGTTAATTCTCGGCTGGAAAGGCGGGAATGCTTTCACATTAATCGTTATACTGTATAACAGTGGTAAATCTTTTTTCAGTATCACAATAACTTTGTATCACAATAACTCAATGGCTTTGGCATCAAAGTGCAAACTGCTGAATCCATTTTACCAAGTTCAGAATATTGAGAAGTCAAAAGCATCAGAGGCTGTATCGTGTTTCACCACTGTGAAGGCAAGGATTCAAGTGAGACAATCAGGTACTGTATAGCTTGCATATCAAGCCAAGTTAAATCAGCAGTAAGAAAACTCAGAGAAGGCAAGGATCATGACTGTGATTTATTCATGTCAGATGTATCTGCATAGTACAAGCCTTGTGTTGCACATCCGGCTAAATGTACCACTTCATTTGCTGAATTTAAATGCTTTGACTACACTACTCCGTTTGCAAACAACTGAATGGGAAAATGCTCAACCATGAGAGTAGTGTCTGCTGGATAGAGAAATAGGACATGGGAGAAATAGGACAGGTAAATAAGGATTTTGTTTTGTTTGTTTTGACTGAAACATCGTCTACACTGGACGTCTTATTTCAATGCTTAAAACTTATCAATAGGACTATTTGGTATTTGACCTGAAGTGTAGATATTACACTCAAGTAAGTGACAGTCGTAAATTGTCCTCCCTTTTTGCGATGAAAATATGGCAGCCCTATTAAGCTTAAATAAACGTGGACAGAAGAAAAAGGGATCGTCACCGTTACAAGGGTAGAGCTTATACAAGTGGTTCTAAAAAACGTTAAAAAGCAAAAGAGACAAAAACGAGAGAGGACGAAGTTGCAGCTAAGTCAAGACACATTCAAGGTGCTATCTTACAATGGCAGTGAAGTCCAGCGGAGACATTTCTGCGAAATTTGTAAGAGGACAGAGAATCGAAGAACACGTTGTTACAGTCTCAGGTCTACGTAACGATGAAAATAGATCTTGTTTAAACAGCGGTGGAGTAGCATAAGGTCAAGAAGCATCATCAACAAGCACGATAGATGAGATGGTTGCCACTATCACATGGAGGCAACGATATCGGTCTCTATTCAGCTAATATACCAGAAAAAATGCAGGAATATTGGTTGAAAAATGACACAGGTTCTCTTTGACATTGTGATGAAAAAATATTTTTAAACCATGTTGTTCCACAACACAGAAACTCATCACGGAAATGCACCGCAATTTGAAATCGTCGCCACAACCATAACGGCGAAGTAGCTGACAGAAGCTGGCTTTGTTTTTCTCCTTCACAAACTTGTGTTTATTGTTCCACTTGTAGACTGATATGCGCGGTTACGACTAAATGTGCACATTTCCTGATTAGAAAAGGAATCTGCGACTGGAAGCATGCTCTTGAGCGCCTGAGGAGACACGAGCAATCACTGGAACAATAGATCCCACGGTTGCGTTTATTCACAGATGTCATTAATCATCATGAAGAAATGATACAGACCTAGCCAGTTAGATCAATCAATGCAAACAATATTGGAAATCGCCTCAGCCTGTAACGTTTGGTTTCTGTCAAAAAATTTATTACTGAACGAGAACTGGCGTTTAGAGATAATGATGCGAAAACGTTCGATCGCCCAGAAACTTCTTCCAAAAATTGTTCATCACAACTTCTTTCAAGCAAAATTAAGAAAAAGGAGATGCGATGCTTCTGGTGGCCGGTTTTGCAACATTTGCACAAATCTCTAATCAGTATCAAATATCATGTTGCATCATAAAGTTTTGTTACAGTTGAGTTAACAAATGTGACGTCACAAGATGACGTCATAAATGTTAACGATCCGTGGAAATACTAGTGACTTCATCAATCACCCCTATCTAAAAATTATGTATCCGCACATGGGACCTCCCACCACGCTTGGGCCCCAGGCCCCCCACCATCTAAATCCGGCGCTGCCTCTGCATGATGCGAAACGTTACATGATGTGAAACCGAACCTCTGCATGATGCGAAACGTTACATGATGTGAAACCGAACCTCTGCATGATGCGAAACGTNACATGATGTGAAACCNAACCTCTGCATGATGCGAAACGTTACATGATGTGAAACCGAACCTCTGCATGATGCGAAACGTTACATGATGTGAAACCGAACCTCTGCATGATGCGAAACGTTTTTATTTGCTACGAGTATAAATAGAGTCGGATATAAGTAGAGTTGCATCCGTCACTTCTATAGTCAGAGTATCATTGACTCGCTTTCTGTACTTTTAAAAAATTACTCAAATATTTTTGATTCGCTCTGGCATTCAATAAATTAGGCATAGGCCTACCACCATATTTTTGTGATTGAAAACCGGGAAGCTTCAGAACAAGCCTTATCAGACAAATGTGATTCATATATTTCTTGGAGTATGTAGCTATATGGATTCCTATAGTTAAGACATTACGAAAAACTAAAATAATACATTTTACTATAAAACAAAACAATGTTCAACCATTTGTAAATTTGCACATTTGCCCAATCATAATTTTGTGTGACAACTTTCTTCATGAAGCCTGTTTTCGATTTTCTTTTCTTGTAAAAATCACAGCAAGAAAACTCAGTAGCTATTACATTTGCAGGTGATAAGAGCTTTCACATTCTGCTCCAGCATCTTGCTTCTGTCATCAGACCACATGTCATTCATGATAGGAAAATCTTTCAACGGGAGCTGATGCACCAGGTAAACAAAATATAAACTCTATCAGCTTAGAAAATTCAAAATGTGTATGATTTTTTCTTCAAATTTTTTAAACATCTGGACCCTCTTTTGTTCAAGAGATGCTCAGTGACGCCGGTACATCGGTAGGGCAGGGGGGAAGTAAATATGTTGAGGACAACGGAAACTTATGAAAAACAAAAAAAATGTTACCAATGCTTGCCACTGTTCAACAGCAATTTGACCTCAAAAATAATAAAAGAAACTATACAAAAAATTGTTTCAATTCGATTTTGATAAAACATAAAATTGACTATGATGCTGTTATGAAAAAGACACCTCCGCCCTCGTTGTACCCCTGTTGAAAGGTCATGAGGTCAATGCCTCCGCTCTGCGGCATCCCTGCTTGCCGCTGTCAGCAGTCACTGTCTCACTACATTACCTGCCAAGATGTCTGCGTTCAACAGTCACATGCGACAAAACCCCTAATATCGTAATTTGAAGTGAACATTATAAGATTTGTTGCCATGTTATTACTACACAATTAAGACCAACAGTAAAATAATCCGCTCACAAGTTTGGCAACCTGCCTCTGTAACCAAAGGAGGAGACATGAATGAACTGCAAGCTCACCACTGCGTGACACCAGAACAGTGAATCTGTTTCTTGTGCAGTGTGAGTGTCATACCGACAAATAAACTGTCATTGCAAGAAATAAATCAAATAATCGGAATTGGGCTGCTGACGTCAAGTTTTCTAGAAAAATTTGGTTCTTATTCCTAATTTCCAGGGAGGGGCAAATGCCCGTTTTGACCCACCTGCGCACCAGTGGCGCAGCCAAGAATTTTGTTCGGGAGGGGCCAGTCACTGACGTCGTCAGATTTCAATCTTTAGCTATTTTGCACGAAGATCATTTTGATGACACAGCTCAAGTTCTGATATATTACAACAGGATATGACGTGAAATATCTTCAATCAGTCGGCATCAAACAGTTGAAATCGATATACTGTAAAGCACCAACGAAAAATCTGAACAAGTTTGTTCCGGAGGGGCCATGGCCTGTTCTGCCTCAGCTGGCTGTGCTACTGCTGCGGACGCCCATGGTTTTGACGTACCACGAGTTCAAAAGTGTTTGCATGAGTTCAGTGTAAAAGCACACCCATAATAGTCATTCGTTTCGCATTTACATGTTCAGCAACAATGTTGACCTCAAAAGTAATAACAGAAATTATAAAAAAAAACATTCTGAATTTTGTGTGTGCGTCAATAGCTGCAATATTTTTGTTTCAAGTCGGTCTTCATAAATCGTGAAATTACTTATGATACTAATATATATGGGCACCTGTGCCCCCATTGCCAGGGACGGATTTAGGGAACGCGGGGCCCTAGGCCATCTTAGTTTTTGGAGCCCCGCAGGTGTGACCTATTTGGTCGCTTGTTTTAAAAGCGTGAACGTATGCCCATCTTACGTGTAATGCCCATAGGTGGCGGAACCGGGGGAGGCCGCATGGGCTTAGGCATCCCCCACTTTTTTGACTAAATATCGTAAGTTACGTAACACAATTAGTATTGGGTCCAGTGATAAAGTAAATCGTTTAATGAAAAAAATGTTGCAGAATTTTGGCAGTATATTCTTGACATTATTTCTAACACATTGTTTGTAATTTGGCAGTGAATTTGGCAGGATTTCGTAATTGTTTGGCAGAATACACCGTGCACAGTCTGTCACCCTGCTACGGATTGCTTACTGCATTGGTGTTGTTGAACAGTGTTGCCATATGGTGTAATGCAACACAATTTTTCACAAAAATGGTGTCATTTTACATGCTTGTGTGCATGGGCGTCGGAAGGAATTTTTCCATGGGGGGCCAACAGTGGTAAAATTTGCTTTTTACCACTCGAAACTGAGAAAACAGCCTTTTTGCTGAAATTTCCACATTCCTGCCCCTCTTCCGACACCCATATGCTTGTGTGAAGTGAAAGTTCGTGCCACAACATTAAAAAATTTGGGTCATTTCAAGCGTTTTAACACAATTCTACATAGTGAAATGTTACTGAATCTTATACGCAAAATGAAATATTTGGCAGATCAATTTCAATTGTGTTTTTGTTTTTGCATTGGCAACGCTAAATAGCTATAAAGTATTTTATTTCTGCATTGGCAACACAATTGGCATCCTTACGGACAACTTGCTAGTTGCTACGTATGTTTTGTCTTGTCTTTGTATTCGGGTATCTAGTGCAGTTGTAGAATGAGTATTCAGTCATGATACTTCTGTATTCAAGATGAGGAAAAGTTGTGATTATGAATGTGTTTGAGACAGGTATTAATGATGTGTCAGTTTTGCCTGTATTGTAAGCTGTGTTCATGGTGTTTTTATCAGTTCAGTGGTTACTCCGGCATAAAGGCTCCTCGGGCTTCGCCCGAGTCTCCGATTACGATTTATATCGGAGAACGCGAGCTTGCTTGCTTTCTATGTTTGTTCCACCACCCACGGTCCAACTTCACTAAATTGTTAACTCGGGCTCTTGTCTTTGGGCCTTGTCACTGTTCATATATTTTCGCTCGATGTCTGACCTTTCGCGTTCAAGTTGCAGGTGACCTGAATAAAATAATATCGTTTGCAGTGGGCGTTCTCACGACTTCGTTCGCTCGCGCGTTACTCGGGCTCATCCATTAGAGTCCGAGCTGTCCTGTGCAGCTAAGTATTTTTTGAAACATAATTCATATCGGGCTGAATGTTTTTTTGAAGCAGTGGATTTGTATAGAACATTGCATTTGAAGTTCAATCCAGTGGACAGTTCCCATTTCGAGAATAATTTCAAATGAGCGGTAAATTGTCCAACAACTCGGGCTAATATAAATGAGCCTAGTAAGCGGATGACTTACTGGCGTTATCATTGCTCTGTGACGTACGTTACTCAACAATGGAAAAGTTATGAGAATGTCCCATTTACTGTTACATAATATAACGTCACAGGGAAATGATAATGCCAGCCAGAATGAAAGCAAATGGAAATTTCAGTGACGCAATCTTCGAACGGTTTTATTCAGTCAGTCAGAATAAATCGCATGATTAGCCCGAGTGACGCTAATGACCTGGGCTGCCCTTGTAGCAGCCTATTTGAATTTCAGGTGGTTCACCGACACGTTTTCATAACGGTGTAATTTTGTCTAAAATAGTGTAATTTAGACCCTCATACAGTGTATATGTAATGACGTCTTATTTCAATGCTTGTGACGTCACAGTTCCCAATTCAAACCACAAAATTTGCTGTAATTTCTTTTCAACGTGCTCTTGTGCCCCCCCACTTTGAAAAAAGTTCCGAAAAGGTTCCTACACCCATGGTAATGTACCCTCAAAATTTTATCTTTTATGGTGCCGACTTTGGTTCTACGATTGCCTACGATCTTCAACAGAAATTAAAGCATTTCCTACATTCTTCTCAACAACAAATGGCAGTGCGATTTTTTATTGGATGTTATAGCTTTTTCGTGTAGTTGAGAAGTTTTCTTCGTTAAATATCCGTGATGTCTAGCATTTTTTGTAAGTTTATTTTTCGGATATATACGTTTTCATGCGGGATGGTATTGCTGTCATCGAAAATATCGTCTAGTTGTCGGTCTGATTAGCTGTACGTAAACTGCTTTCCTTTAGTCACCACATATTTTGTGGACCAAGAGAGACCACGGTGCTGCAGTGGCTAATATTTCAGAAATGACTACTTGATTTACTGCTGGTCTGCTACAACAACTTTGACAACTGAAACCCACCACTGATAAATTAGGTAATGAAATTTTATAAATCTTTAAAACTCTACCTTTTCTATAAAACGCTATACAGAACAACAAGGTATTCTGCAGAACAGGGGCGTATTCAAGCGGGACATGTGGGCCATTATAGCAAAATGACGTCAGTTTGTGAATATTTCTTTAAATTCATGAGCAAAGAGAGGCGTCCGTATTTTTGATCAGTATTACCCCAATCAAAATGTCTGGCTACACCAATGATCTGAGTCTCCTGTAAAGCACATTTGAAACCGTTACCACAGTTAGCCTTCACTAGCGCAAGCACTTGTAGCCATGAAGAAGAGGGCAAATATATAATTATCTGCATTAACTGATACGAAATATTTGCCACCAACATATCCAACAGCTAACAGTCTATGACAATTTTTTTCGTGCCTTCAGGCAAGCGACATTTTTGTGGTATTTATGATTTTTACGTTTTTGTGCGTGGAGATCAAGCTGCACACAACCTTTTGTCTTACCTTTGCAGGCCATCTGAAGAAAAAATTTCAGAGCATGCAATGGCTTGCCATTCATTACCAGCTCTGCATCTGGTCCGTGTCGTTATTGTTTTCATGCAGTGCCCACAATTGTTTTTTTTCTGCTAGTCTTAGAACATGATGAAGTAGCTATCATTTATGACAATAACCCTTATAGTGATAAGGCTACCAAAAGAGATATTACAACAACCAACTATCAGGAACTATTTGGCACAGCTAACAGACAAACCTATAAGACTACTAAATATCAGCCTAGCTCCTGGTTCTCAGAAAGAAAATCGATCAATTATTACTCCATTGTTGCGCAACTGCTTTCATAGTTACGAAAGAAACTCTACTAAAGCTTCTAACCACCTTTTTGAAGAAACATAATCTCCTGATCATGCGCAGGTCATTTTTGACCGCTCAGGGCTTCTAGGTAGATGTGTGAAAAACTGTTTCCAAAAGCTCTAAGAAAAAATTCCAACAGCTGCAAAAACTTTATCACAAGTTAGGAAAAGTCAAGGAGTATGACGAACCAAATAGCAACATTAACTAAAATACGCAACGTTTTAAGTTCAAAAACGGTCAAAAATGACCGCACCGGGCTTCTAGTTTTAAAACCCTTGTTTAATTTCGGTATAGGATTTGGCTTCTTGTGGACAAAAGTTGAATAAGCAGTAGACTATGCTATTTTCTCCCTACCAGCTTCCATGAATGAGTGCAGCTCATTTTATTAGTGCGAAATCACCAAACTTACGGTACAACAAACTAGGCCCGTAGCCAGGTTTTCAGGCTTGGTGGGGCACAAAAAATTTTTAGGTGGGCAAGATTTTGTTTTCATTATATTTTTAAAACAAAATTTTCTGTCACAACAAAATTTGGAGGGAAATGCCCCCGGTGGTTACGGGCCTGGGTCGCGGTACGAGCAAGGTGGAAGACCATTGGTCTATAGGACTAATTTCCAGGGTTCGCACAGACTAAAGCAACGTCAGAGCAAAAAGGAGCACTTGCGAGAGTAAGAACCAAGTGAAACAAATTTATCTACGACAATACAGCGTTGCAGTGTCGTTGATTGCATTGCAGTTATAGTGTGTTGAAAATATGCCGAACAGGACCGGACTGCACAATTGACGGAAATCACTGCAGCGTCTTTTCAGTTGGAAAATNTCTTTAAAGATTTCAAGCTCTTTATAATACGTCGATTTGTTGCTAGAACATGATTCACATTTTCCTAATCATGGATTTGAAGTTTTATTATCAGAATGTTACCGTTATAAACTGCAGGTGGAGTCCGCTGATACATGCTACGTAGTCAAAACTTGTAAGCAATGCCAGTCAGAGCCGCCGCTACCTCATTTTTAGTGGTACGGCCAAGATCAGTAGAAATCGTGCGTCGATGGAACTACTGCTCCCATTGCAAGCGGTTCTTCTGTGACTCGGTGCTCCCTAGAAAAAGATGACCTTTTTTAGGCCATTCATAGTACACGATGCCCTGTAAGAACTTTCTGCCACAGCGCAGTTGCGGAACAAAGCCCAAAATCTAACCTGAACTGAAAACTTTAATACAATCGTAAACTAAACATTCATTGCTTAACAGGCTATCCATTT
>JGI24159J19872_10013256_pt1 | contig 10726 bp, 5 predicted proteins | sample Ectturendosymbi4_FD_19872 | JGI IMG/M metagenome (IMG submission 19872)
ACTGCACAATGCATTTTGTCCAAATCGCACAATGTTTCAAAGCCTTAAACATGTTCTTCCGTAGCATAACCAAAAATCTATGAAGAAATGATTTTCCCGTTGCTCAAGATTTTTTTTGATTTGCTCTTTGTTTCCATTAAATATTCCTAACGAACAAGAAACGTAACCGAAATACGTTCCCGCCACATGAGAAAACTCTATGAAATATTATTGCCCGCACGACTAAATTTGTAATTGTTTCAATTTTACTTTGCACACTATTCCCAAACAAACCGCGATTTTCAAATCTTTTGCGATTTCAAGTGCTACTCAACCAACCTCCCATTTGTTGCCGTATTGTTTGTGTGTAAAAGCACGCAATTTTGGCGACACCTGTGCTCTCCAAAAACTGTCAACCATGTGGATGACTCAATAGCGCTGCATCTCTTGCAAAAATCAATTTTTCGTAGCAACGCAAAAACGCACTCACTGACCTTGCATTTTCCAAATAGATTTGCAGAAATTTTAGAATTGTTACAGTGATAAAGGCTTTATTGTTACGGATATAACCTTTTTCAAAACTTCTGAAATCTTAAAAAAATAAGTAATTCGTGAAATAGCTTTGTTTTTTTATGGCTTTTAAAATAAGGAACACTTGATGGTTTGAGAAGGCATGCGACGCATTTGCTTCTATACAAACCAGTGATGGAGTCTCGAGACTTGGTCTCGGTCTCGAGACTCGTTTCTAGACCCATTTTTGCGAGTCTCGGCCTCGAATGTTCAGGTCTCGTCTCGGTGTCGGTCTCGAAGGTTTCAGGTCTCGAGACTTTGAATATTGCAAAGAAATGTTTTATTGCAATTCTATAATTCAATGATATTTCGTTTGTTGTATTTGCGGGTAAGAAACAACCAAAACACTTCGGAAAATGCCAGAAATTTGAAAAAAATTCAAGTCAGAAATGATGACGACATTTTTGAAGTATTTCGCCAAAATGCACAAATTTTGAAGTCTCGGTCTCGAACTTCAAGTCTCGACTCTCGGAGTTTTTGATGAAGTCTCGGTCTCGGTCTCGTCTCGAAATTTTAAGCAGGTCTCGGTCTCGAAGGTTACGGTCTCGACTACATCACTGCTACAAACCCAGGGCAATCAAGCATGCCTTTATAATTTTATCAAATCAATGCAAGGAAAACAACGAATGCAAAGAGCATGGGCGTCGGAAGGATTTTTTCCAGGGGGTGGGCCAGTAGGGGATTTTCCCAAAATTTGTTCCAGGGGGGCCAAAAATGGTGAAATTTGGTTTTTACCCCTTGAAATTGAAAAAACAACCTTTTTTGCTAAGAATGTCAAAATCCATGAAGGGCTTGCCCCCCCTGTCCCCCCTTCCGACACTCGTGGCAAAGAGATAAAAGCTGAACCAAAGCTCGTTAGCAAATAATATCAAATGAAGGAATCTCTTCTCCCATACAGTTGCAAATTGTTTTTTTTTTGTGAAAAAAAGTTTTTTTGGTAAGGTGTTGGCAGGGTTATTCTTTAGATATTGCCCTCACTTCGAAATTGATTTTACACAAATTAATTTTTTGCCCAGTTATGGTCTTGTATATCCAAAATAAGTCGCACTGCAAACGAGCGTGGCCCCATTGTTGTTTGCGAGTTCAACACCACACGTTTCTACGATATTTTTCGAGATCTTTGCGCAAATTTAGTTTTTCTGAAGAAATCCTGTTTCAGAAGCAAATGGTGAGCATATGTTTGAAAAGTCAAGTCTCAATTTGTTGACGAACGTACTGCCACTTCCTAACAAGCATCAACCATTGTAGCACAATTGCTAGGTCAAACATCACAAAAAGGAAAGTTTTGCTTCTACGATTGCGTGTTGGAATCAAGAATGTCTGTGCAAGGGACGGTAAACTTTTGGTTGGGTGGACGCAGTAGACTACGTTTATTATTTCTACATTTGGAAAAGAAACGTTATACAACAACTTGCCGAGTCGCGTGTCATTTGAAGTATTTGTAAACAATGCTTTGCGTGCTATGCGGCACGTCATCACACAAAATGTCTGGAGAGTACTGAAGAATGTAAGGTTTTCACTTCAAGACTTTTCAGTTGTGCCAACAACTGCTCTTGAAAGGGTAGTTTTGACACGAAGTGGTTTCTGCTACGGCATTCAGTCTCTGTTTTGCGCTCTAGCAAACAACTTAAAGCTGAAAACTGGAGCTACGAATTGATGTGCGTTTCCTTAATGTGCATTTCAACTGCTGGTTTTGGACCGATCAAACGTCGTGAGGGATCTGTGACGCAAAAGTAACTTTGGTCCTTTCGCTGAGAATGACGCAGTGCTGTTACTCTCACGCATGGTAAACACCGGCATGAAAAGAACAAAGGCACTTAGAATAAATGCCACATTTTATCTTCAAGTTAGTACCTTGATCTGTTGTACTACAATATGATCCAGAGCCGCCGCCAAAACGTTTNCAATAGGGGGACTTTGCGGTTCTGATGGGGGTTTGCGTTTGTGCGGGGGGATTGGCATTCTAAACATTGACAAAATTTCCACTGATTTATATTGTATCACGTTTCAATTTAGGGGGGCTTGGAATTTTGTTTGAGCCCACCAAAGCCCACCGTGGCGACGGGCCTGGTATGATCACAGTAAGAATACAAATAGAAAGAATTGCTGATGTGGTGAAAAAGACCTACTGTTTGCTCAACGTTTGATCAAATCTAAAGGCGTATGGCATTGTTGTTAGGGGAGGCAACAGCCTCCTTTATCTATGTTGAAAATGTGAAAACCGGGCAAATTTAAGCAGTGCCACCATTCAAACAAAAAGCAAATTATTCCCTGGTTGTGGCTGCTGAGTTTTTCACTGATGAAAAAGACAGAAAATCGAAAGACTCAAGATAACGTCAGCTGAGGAATAAAACGATAATATTTGTATTAATTTGAACTCTCTACTTTAATTTTTCCAAAATAAAAGCACCATGTAGCATCAAAATCTAAGGTAATAGGGCAGTGGATTTTTCAGAGCACGCGGCTGGCGGCCGCTGCTGCAAAATTATTTCCGTGTGTAGCTTACATGGTTCACATCATAAGCACATGTTTTTTTTAACATACAACCCATCGACCCACTGTATTACGGTTTTAATAGGCAAAAAATGTAGGTAGGCGTTGTTAAAACAGAAATCAAGTTCTCATTCCCGTCTCTGGTAACAGGTTTTAGGTGAGAATAATTTTCTGTGTTTGTAGATTTCTGTGTCAAACTAGTGATTTCCAGGCCTGTCACCAGGGAGCATGGAGCGGGCTAAGTTGCTAAGACACAACCAATCCCCCAAACTCGAGCTCCTGTGCCACCAAAAAAGCAATTTTACAATTCAATTTATGTTGCGAAGCATTCCAAAACAAACGTGCAAATCCTCTCAGTGACGTTTTCTGTCGACGAGCTTGATCAATTTATCAGATGATTTTTACGGAGGCATGTTATGCATTCTCACACTGTCCTTACCCCTCAGTAGCATTTCAAAGACAAGGCATTCTACTATTCTAAAGCACTTTTCACGGGCTCACCCCACCAAGTCAAACTTCTTCAGTATCGCCAAGGTTTAGCCATTTGTTAATCACAAACAAATAACTGCAACTGCTAAATTGGTACAATTTTCGATTAATACAAAACCTTTTTTTAACCAAATCGTAACGCAGTAACCTTTGTTACAGTCATGGACGCAATTTTTGCTGGAAGTATGAACTCAAGACTTGTAGAAGAACTCTAACATCGTTTGATCACATTTGTGTTTCAAAAGATACAACAAACGAAGACGTATAAGTGGTTTTCAGTTTCTTTAGAGTGGGATATCATCGCTATTTTCTTTTTGATGAGGGATAAAGCAAATATCACCTACTCATACACAAGTTGGAATCAATATACTACCATTTCTTTGCGGTTTTCACCCATCTGATTGGGAGCTGTGCAGAANTTACGCACTATGATGTCACGATGTTTTTCGGACCCCAAATGGCTCAAAAAATGTTTGAATCAGGTTTATTCTTTGGTTTTACAAGTTTCATGTCANAGCCTATTTGTGATCAGTGTTTCCTCTAAGAAAATTTTACGCTAGAAAATGTTTGTTTCACTGAGCATGAATATTTTAAGGCTGAGACAACACAGTTCTAAATGATTTACAAACTTGGTGAATTATTAGAATAAGTACAAAATCTTATCAAAATACGAACAAAATACCCATTTATTTCCAACAGCTTCTTGTTTTTGTGCTTTTCTAATATTTGGAATATTGCAAGTACGCTAGAATGAGATTCCCCAGCGCAAATTGTCTGGTGGTACCACGCATTTGCGCAGTTGCGCAACTCAGACCGAACATTGCTTATATTGATTTGTCTTCCTTGAACGCTGGCGCGCAATGCATGCTGAAAAAAGTGCTTTACAAATTCAAAATAGGCCTATTTCTTACGTTTCAAAAGCGTTATAAACTAATTAAATAGTAGTGTAAAACAGTGACAGACGTTAGCGCACACAAATGTCGTTTCAGGCAAATCACGCCCATTTTGCAATTGGTCTCAAAGAATTTTGGTGTAAGCCAAGCATAGACAGGCTTTTACCACAAATAAAGCATAACTATTTGCTGTATACGTCTGGCTGTCCAGGCGTTATCTGTTCGTTTTCATGATACAGAAAAATACGATTCTTTGATTAAATCTTAAACATTGCTCAGCTCAATAACTCAACGAAGAACTCAATTCCGGAAAAATGATTTCAACATCTCAGCAAACCAGCCACCTAACCGACAAGCAGCGTTTGTCGCAGAGGTGGTAGCCCGTCTTGTTTTATAAGCCTTGTACGCGCTGGTCGGTATCGAAAGGAGAATGTTTTCGACAGACTTCACAGCCTCCGGCCGAGAAAACCAAGTGAAAAGGCGCAAGAACCTGCTTTATTGACGAAAGCAGGAGCAAGAAACTGGCATAGCACCGGTTGGTACTGCCTGATTGCGGTCGGGTTTTTCTCGCCAAATCTCTCAAATCGCATGAAACAAAACAGAAATGAACGCGACAAATGATCAGGTCTTTTCTTTGCTCTTCTACAACATGACCACTGCACGACTTTAGGAAGCCAAAAATTCATAATCGTGAACGTGATCAGAGGCAAACTTCCAGATAACCTTTTCTCAAATCAATCGGTATTCAAATCTAAGGTTATACCCGCGAAACAGCGCTGTTCATGTTGTAATGCCAATGAAGTGCACATGAGAGTGTTTTTATGCTGTCGCAACCACATTCCTGGAAGCAAAAAGTTTCCTGCAAACGGATTGCTATTTTTTAACCTATAACGAACAATTCAAATTTTTTATGACGAAAAATTACATTTTTTTCTCCAACATAGGTCATGCAGATACGTTGACACACTACTCCAACATAGGTCATGCAGATACGTTGACACACTTGTCATTTGAGTTGTTTTTAGAAATCATCAGGAACTTATATACTGCTATGACTGTTACAATGATAGACGAGACTGACAGAAGATATGCATGGCAAAACGTTGTGTAAAGATCGATGCTGTAACTTCTTTTGTGGTGGTAGTCTGGATAGTACCAAGTCAATTTAGTGTGAAGTAAGTTAAAAATATGTGCTTAATGCTTTGGCTTACAAAAAAGCTTTTCTAAATTGCTGGCTCTCGCTTTTCGCGGCTTAAGCAATTACTGTAGATTGTGAAAAGCGGTAGGAAACACTTCAGAAACATTGGGCGCATTTCGAACGTTCTGTGATTGCTAAATTTTTTGCAACTTTGGTGCGCGCTTTAGAGATGTCACTATTGGATTTGCAGTAATTCTTTTTTTGTGATAGCCCTCACCATCTGCTTTCTAAACTACAGCATGTCCAGAATGCTGCAACAGGATCACATTAGTCGTAAGAAAAAAACACAAAACCCGCATCCTGGATGAGATGCTTAGACGTAGGAGACGGGGGTCAGTTGCTGGAGCCGGAATTATTCTTCTTTCTTGCAAAATAATTTCAAATACGAAACAAAATTTCCCGTCAAAACGTCGAATACTCACGATATTAATACACTTTTGAAGAAAATGAATATTTAAAATTGTACCATCATCCACAGTTTAAACATTCTTTTGTCAATGTAAGTCCTTTCTCGTATTAATATGGCAAAACTTGTATTAGACAAAGTGCAAAATTTTTTTTAATGTACGTTTTGTCCATGAATATTCTTTTTGAGGCATAACGCTGTAGGCCCCCAAAATTGTTTGCCCCTACGCCTATGGCGAATTGTACTGGCTTCTCTCTCCAGTATATCTGAAGTTCAAGATCTTTGTCTTGGTTTTCATAAGCCTTCACGGTCTCGGTCCAAAATGTCTAATAGACCTAATCAGATGATGTCGTCTGTTCGGGCCTCTCAGATCCTTATCTACTATAGTTATCGTCTCACTGTTGCAAAAACCCGCTCATCAGCTTTCTGTAGTAGAACATTTTCAGTAGCAGCATGATGGAAATGAGCTGTCACTCCATCTCTGTAATGCTGATGATCTCTTCCAGTTTAAACGACTTTTAAAATCGTTCCTTTTTTGCACTTGCGTTTGATTAGCACCTATGCTAATTTAACGAAAGTTTTGGTTATTGAATATAACAAATGTGCCTTACATTTATTCTATTGTAATATTAGGCTACTGTTTCTTGTTTTGTCACGATGCTTCTTTGTTCAGTCAGGATGTTTGCATGATTCTAGTGAAATCACTTTGTTCAAATGATGATTTGATTGAAAAGCGTCTTAAGTTAATAACCAGTTAAGTTGTTGCTGAAGTGGCACAACTGAGTGAATATTGATTGATGTATGTGCAAAAAGTCTAAAACTGTAAAGGCTAAATTCATGGGTAGTTCTTAATGACAAATGTCCAACTAAAGCCGATCAGATAGGAATAATAGAAATTCTGAGAACGCAATCTTCGCGAGGGATTTATTTGAGTGATTTCACAAGTTCGAAGTAATAGGTTTGTACCACGCACAACACATCTAGAACGGTGGTTTCCAACAAGGGCGTACGCAAGAGAGAGGGGTTNGGGTTAAAACCCCTNTGAGCTTGATATTTCACAAAAATTTTATTACCTGCGCAAATGAGATTAATAGTTTTCGCATACTTTTTACTTGTTAATTTGTCGACTTAATGCAAATACCACGGAAAGAATTTTAATGCAAATTTCAAGGAACATTGTAAATGGGCCAAAAAGTGATAATTAGGTTTCGATGGGAATTTGCGTTATTGTCTGCGTCCGGAAACCATCTCAACACTTTTTGGAGACCTTTCGCCCACTACGCGTGTTTATGTGTTCCGTGATAGTTCACTTTATCCGAAACAGTTGCATTTATTTTATCTGCTATGGCTACGTTACCAATTTCTGCAGCATGATAGAACTGTTGCACGAGCTCAAACACAGCAGTTGTTAACACAGAAGCATTCAGGCATTTTATAATGCGTCAGCAGGGAAAAAAGAAAACTAATAGATTGCTGGACTTCTTTAAATAACAAAATATGGAACGTTTTCTTGCGTACTTAATGCACATTCTCAATTCTTGTGCAGTTTAGCAAGATTCGATCTTTCAACCCGGGGTGTGCGCCGGCCAGTCCAGCCGCACTTTTGCTATGCTGCACTGCTGGTATTCGACAAGATATTAGCGCAGCCTCATTTTGCAGTTGTAAATTACTCTGACGCATTGACGAGTGTGATTTACTCCTCTGTTTTAGCGCGCATTCTGATATTTTTGCAGTTACGATAGCCTAACTTCGAGCACTAATAGTTTGTATTCAGTGCAATGACACATGAAATAAAGGGAGTGGATATAGAAAAACATGCATATTATGTCAACAAACTCCGCCAAACCGCTGGTTTGAAAACATGTTTATGACGTGAAATTGTGACATCACAAACAGCCCACACTAAATACAAATGACCACCATATGCCACTGAATGAAATCCCCCCCCCCATGAAAATTTTCTGTGTTCGCCACTGGTTTCCAACGTGTAGTCCACCCTCAACTCTTCGCGGTTTGTATGTAACTTTTCTCCCATTGTTTAAATTTATGCTTGTAAGATTACCCAGGAAAGTTTTTATTATAATCTTTCATTNATTCCAGTTTTGCCNAGCCCGTTTTGGGCTGCACGGCACCTTGGTATAGCAATCAACAGTTTCCGAAATTTGTTCCGCGAAAATCATGAGCTGGTTGTAACATCACAATATCTGCTGTTTGCATCACAATTTATGCTATGTTGCATCGCAATATCTGCTGCGTTGCATCACAATATCTGCTGTTTTGTTACAAGTACTTAAAGTTACAAGATTAATTGCCAAAAATGCTCATACGGACTACGTTTGGGAAGACAGAATATGATAAGTATGACTACTAATACTAAACAAATGATAAGGGAAAACGGAGAGATAATGAGTGTTGTTAGGGCACAAGCAACAATTTGCCTTGATATGAACTTCCCTGAAAGAATTGTCCTGACAAGATTCATTGCCAGAGTTATTGTAAATTGAGAAGTTTTGCGTTAGAGCATTTCTGCGTTACGCATAGGTCTGGTTTNTTCGCAGTTACTGCAAATTATTTTTTATTTTCAAAATACCGGTTTCAGGCACTGGTTTTTAAAATACCGGTCTCTCACCGGCCTCTGCTAAATTTACAGTAAAATACCGGCCAGGCCGGTGAAATACCGGCCATCTAGCAACCTTAGTCCTGTGGTATTAGTTTTGTTGGCTTGACAGCTGCAGGTACTGATCCATACCAGCCCACTGCAAAATCCTGTCGGCCCCTTAATTTTTCCGTTTTATGGAAAAGACTTTGTTTAAACAATAATAAATGCTAGACAGTATAGTCCGCATCCAAAAAATACATTTTTGATTTTCAGGCAATTTACTGCCTTTGACGGCAAAGATTTAGGCAGGTAAAACTCAAATCTGGCCGCAATGGCAGCAGGCTGAACGGATGAATCTCTACCATTGCGAAATGCACCACCCAAATATTCATAAGACCTGCCAAACACTTCATGGCTCGTTTCAAATGCAAGTGCGGTGAAAACAATTAGTTAATGCAATGTGGCCCACCTGCAGGCCGAGGGCCGCATGTGGCCCGCCACAGCGTTTCAAATAGCCCGCGGAAGCATTCAGGAAAATATTCAAACCTGAACTTTGTTGAAAAGCGTGTGAGGTTGCATTTGTCTCGCTGAATTGCTTGCACTGGATAAAGTGCATTTGCGCAAGAACAATGAATAATATCTTTTCTGCGTACCATTTCGTTTTAGTTATTTATTTTACGATCAAATTAGAAGGTACGGCCTTCCGCTAACCTTTCTGGGGCACTTGTCTGAATAACCATTGGTTTTTCTCGGTGTCCCGGGGTTCGTTATCTTGAAGATTACGTCTGGCGTAATGAACTGAGTGAAACACGAACTCATTTTTATTTATACCGGCATTCCTGATAAAGGCTTATGACATGATGGCTGATCTGTTGCTTTGTACATCAATTTATTGGAAGTGGCCCGCGAATTATCATGTTTTGTAAAGTGGCCCGTAGATCAAAAGTAGTTGGACCACGCTGGGTTAATGAATAAGCTAGCTTAATATTTGTTCCTGTAGAGAACACACCTGGAACCGCATTTTGTAGACTACGTGTGACTGCAACAACGCATAGCAGCATGGGCACTGTGCTAGAAAAGAAAGGACAGACGTTTGAGACAATTTGTACCACTTTTTGAAGTCAGTACCTCTTACCGAACTAGTAATTTTGGGCAAAACATCCGACCTTTTACTAAGAAAAACTAAGACAACTTTATGCAGGGCAAAGCATCCTTCGAAGCTCGGCAAACATTGAACCAGATCAACAATAAAACAGTTCAACAAATTCAATCGAAGTCACTTATCAGCATTTGTTGTGTGGTCCTTTATCTGCTGTTGTCAAAAATTTGAAATGTGTCAGCCAGAATTTTACACATTGCTAGGTGAAAAGATAGCGATTGTCTTGAGAGTGGTAAGCTTTTTCTTAAACATAAAAGATAAAAGTACTCCTGACGTCATTTGCTTTTATTTCCTATCCTTTGAATAGGAAAAGTTTTCAAGTAGGTGAGTCACGTACGTCCTCCAGTACGAAAACAAGTTTTTGTTGTGTGCATACTTTCACAGTTTCTTGGGTGCATTCTAGGCAAAGCCGTGCCTGGTTGTTTTCTTGCCGCTTTGAGATGAGCGAACTATGTCATGGAAACTGAGATTAGCTTTATGAACAAACTCTTCGACTCCAGCTGCGTTGGGGTGAAAAGCGATCGAGTAAAAACTTTCCAGGTCGTGAAATACCTAACAGTCTGCCCCTGATTAGTCTCTTAGTGGTTCACGTGGTGCCAGCTTCCTTCTTTGTTAGAGATTGTTCACCATGAAGTGTTTTTGATCATATTGATAGGAAGCTGTTAAATTATCTCTGCGAAAAACTTGCCGTCGATGGACAAAAATGCAACCATTGCGCGCTCAGTGTGCAATCCTAAGGGCGGGCAATTATTTTCCATGGGGTCACTTGACAAACAGACAATATTGTAGACTGTAGAAGGCCGAGCCAAAACGCCAACCTCAGTTCTGCATAGTACTGTTGCTATCGGAAATCCCGAGCGGCATATGCGCAAAGCTTCGCACTGTGGCAGCAAGCAACAATAGAGTTCACATGCCATGATCACTCTATTATTGCTTGTTC
>JGI24159J19872_10013258_pt1 | contig 10725 bp, 9 predicted proteins | sample Ectturendosymbi4_FD_19872 | JGI IMG/M metagenome (IMG submission 19872)
AAGAGCTGAAATGCGCGAAAGAATTGCTTCTGAATCATTACAGAAAATCCGTAAAAAATTCTATGAGGTTGCAGGACATGTGGCTAGAGTTAAAAATATAGTCACGAACCAATTACGTAAGATGTTTCCAAGTCGTATACCCAAGGCAGCCGAATGCAATACCACAGCCAGGATAAATTGAGATAAACTAACTGAAACCAATTCTTAATGCTTTCACAAACATTTACAACTGGGACAAGCAACAATCTGCTGACAGTTCTATAATCCAGTTCCACCTCTCACTGAAATTCACGGAAGATCAATCTTCTCACTTTTGTGACTGTTCTTTTATTTTCGAAGTGAGATTTACAACACTACGTCCGCGGTCTGACTAAATTGCACGCAGGATCCGAGCAACCCCTGGTGTGTGTCGTCATAAACAACACGTTACCCACCCGTCAGAAACCACAACACAGCTTATCATGCATTTGGGAAATATTAAATGCAGGCTTGAGGGTTTCTAAATTATCGTTTGAAATATTGCTGGCCGAGAGTTATCTGCTGCATGTGTCTAGGGTTGTCAGATGTCCGGTATTTCACGGGCCTTGCCGGTATTTTACTGTTAATTTAGCAGAGGCCGATAAAAGACAGGTATTATGAAAATCAGTGTCTGAAGCCAGTGGTTTGAAAATAATTTGCCGTAAAAAAGAACTAACGCAGAATTTCTCAAATTGTAATGACTCTGGCAGTGAATCTTGTCATGACAGAGCCTTCAGCGAAGTTTATTAGCTACTTTTGACGCAATCTTCGGTGCGATTGACACGTCATACACACACCGAAATGTAACGAATCAGCCAACATACGGGCAAATTATTTATTGTGGCTTACAAATACTGATTCTCTCTGTTTTCCCGGTGCCTCTTACGAATTACGACACAGCTTAGATCTGGCGCTGTTTGCAGAATGGCCGATATTTTGACAAAACGCATTTGGCGACCCTGCGTATGTCAACCAAACGATATTAAAGTTAAGAAAAAAACTGGGGGACCAAATGGGGGGCCAAGCAAAAATCTGTGGGGGCATGGCCCACCCAGGCCCTCCCTTAGAATCGCCACTGCTTGCAGTTCACTTATGTCTGCTCCATTGCGTGGTCGAACATAGGAGCGGATTCTTCTGCTGTTGGTCTTTATTGCGTACCAATGCCATGGTTTACTTCAAGCTGCGATGATAAGCGTTTTGTCGCATCTTGCGGCTTGCTGATGAACATAGATATCTTGGCATATAGCGCAGCGAGACAGTGACTGCTGATAGCGGTAAGCCACATAGTTTTATACTGTGTGAAAATAAGCCAGATTGAATCTGTAATACAGCAACGCAACCACATGTTTAAAATATCCATTGCAAGTGTGGGACTGGCTGTGACCAATATGTCTGAGTGAATAGCGTAATCCAGCGTGGGCCAACTACTTTTCACCCATGGGCCATTTTACAAAAATGTGACAACTTGCGGGCCATTTCCTTTCCAATAAAATGCTGCTTAAAACAACAAATTCAAAACATCGAAAAATGAAAAAGGGAAGATACGTGAGTGCATCATTGAAATTATTAAACAATAGCAATTTATTACAAATCGCTATCAATGGGATGCCTGTGCCCNGTAGTCGAGGCTTCTCTGACCGGTAGCGCAGTCAGCCCAAACATTTGGGGGGCCAAAATGTTTGATTTTATGTGAATACCACNATTTTCTTTGGGATACCGCCTCTCAANGACCAAAATGACTACNTGTTATAAAATTTGGGGGAATGTCCCCGTAGCTCTTTCCCCCCCTGTTTACGCATATGTCTCTGACACCATCGTTTCTTTAGCAATACCAGTGTTAGTGGCAGCAAGTAGAGGCTATCGTGCATTGCTTCGTCTGCCATTCCATTTCTGTTTTTACTGTAGATTTGACTTTCTTCATCGTAAAAAATGTATGTACTCTCACCCATGTATGTGTTTCCAAACGTGGAGCGCATTTTTATCGCGAAATCTTTCAGTTTGGGAAATCTATCTTTGCTGACTAATTACCAGAAACTCTTTACAGTCTCTAATACCGTTAGTATTCTAATAGCCTACATTTTTATTTAAAGATGTTATGCTTGTTACAGGAGTAATTAAAATTACCTATTCCGGGGATGTGCAATTAATTTGTCTAGAGGGCCACTTTGAGAAGGCCGCGTTTAACGGATAACAAGACAGATTTATTTGATGTTACTGAGTTCATTACACCAGAAGAACTATTCAAGATAACGAACTCCGAGGCACGGAAAAAGCAAAGAGGTTATGCAATCATTTGCCCCAGCGGAGGGTTAGGGGGGGGGCATGCCTTCTAATTTGATCGTAAAATAAAAAAATGAAACAACAGCAGCAATGTTACACAGAAAAGGTAATATTCATTGTTCTTGTGCAAATACACTTTGTCTAGCGCAAGCAATTCAATGAAACAAATGTAACCTCACACACTATTCAACAAATTTTTAATTTGATGTTTTTTTCTGAATTATTCCGCGGGCCACAGAAAATGCTGTGGCGGGCCACATGTGTGCCGCGGGCCTGTAGTTGGATCACGCTGGATGAATCAAAATACTTTTATGCAGTCTTCATTTTACACACCGCGTGGCTTGTTATATGTGCAAGCTTGTGGATTTATACGTAAGTTTTCTTTCTGACTTCTGAGTGAGCAAGTTCAAAGCTATATTTGCTCTGGCGAGTTTTCATAATTTATCTGCGCGATTTTCTAAGCCTGCGTGGTTTTCTAACTAAAAGTTGTCCGATAGTCGTTGTCAACTCACGGGTTTACTTCACATTGCTTGAAAATGTTTTGCGAGAGAGTGTCAAACTTTTGTGTTTTTTCACCGCTACTGATGTTCTGGCCGTTGATTATTTTGAAATTACAACTTATTATTAGAAAGTGTTAGAAAAATGGACATTAATAGGTTTATGAAAAAAAAAGCATTTCTGATAGCCAAACTGTAGAAAGCATTTCAGACTAAAGTTTGAGAAGTGAGGTTCAACCCGCACAAACTAATGTGAGCACCGCAAACGCAGTTGTGGATATTTCAAGACCAATCCAGGCTCAGTTGTCCGTACTTCACAATAATAATGGTATTGTATGATAGGCTACCCCAATTCAGCAAAAGTTGTGAAGGATGACAAAAACGTACGACCTTTTCGCAAACACGAATACAACTCCACCAGAATACAATTTCAAACAAATGTGAACAGAAAACTTGCTCTCATGTGGAATTTGCTTTGTGGTGTAGAAAGGGTAAAGCGTTTTGTGAAGGTCCATCTGTATTACATCTTTCGCAAACTGAAAAAGGATAAGCGAAATGTCGACGTTGCCCCTACTTGGACAAATTTCTGCGGAGGCCCATGCCCTACGTGTAGACAAAATGAATAAACTCTACACAAATCCAGTAGTTAGGCGACGCAGTCGAATTGATGGACAACGTGTTGCAAAAGAAATGAATTTCCTATTGAAAATATTTGTTGATAGGTTAGACAGTGTTGCCTTTGCTGAGACTAATTACGTGAACACAGAAAAGAGCAAGTTTGAATCATCCTACAGTCCTGAAAGCGGAGCCCAGTTGGGGATGATTCTTCGAAAGCTTGCAGCAAATCTGAGTTCTTAATTGTCCCCAAAACGTTGAAGCAAATACACCAGTATCCCAGAAATTTTGCTATACAAAGGGATATACTGTATTTAAAGCAATTATTGATTCTCTGCGACTGTTTATTGAAAGTGCGTTGCAATCTGTTTCCTGAATTTTCAGCTAAAATTTCATTCCCATAAATTTCATCCAAGTGATTATTCAGAAAGTATTTCAGTTGTATCAGCAAAAACCAATGCAACAATTTAACATGAAGAGTAATATTACCTATTTTGTACTTGCCTATGTTCAAACCTATCGAAAATGTACAGAACTTTATATTTTTAAATAATGTTAAGAAGCATGTAATGAATTTATACGTTTGATGTGGTGCCAACCGCTACCAAGATATTTTAAAAAACACTGCAATGCTCGTTTCAAAAAATTATACCTGTTTCGATTTCTCATCTTTTTCATTTCAATTCAGTTTACCATGATTTCAAAAACATATTGCGCCTCTAAGTGTTCCACATACTGACCAGTATTTTGTGGAAACAACCAGCAAAGCAATGATTGTCAGAACAAGAAACACTCCCACAACAAACGTAGCAACTTGATACACATTCCGATGCGGAGGTTGAAGCCTTTCGTCAGTACCTGTTTCACGATAAAAGAATAAAGGTGATTTTGCAAGAATGGCTGTTTCTGCGTTTTCATACAGTATGAACAGAGAAGCTGTACTTTGTACTGCAACAGAATGACTAAAGTCAAATGTACTGTCTAATCTGAGGCATTTGCAAAATGCGTTGCCTCTTTGCACCAGGAGTAGACAAGTGTCCACTTTGATTGAAACTTGGCAAGCGTTCCGAAATGGGCGCTTTCGAAGCTCAGGAAGACTTTGAATTGTAGAAACAAAAGTTGATAAAGCTGCCTATACAGTTGCTTATAGTTGCTTGTACAGGACATGCTTGTATAGCATTGAAAGCCATACCTTAAACAGAGTAGATTTTGGAGGCATCCATGCTCTTATCAATTCCTAAAGCTGAAGTGAAAAATATGGCAAGCACATGTCACACTTTTGGATTTGCTGGGACATTTGAAGTACACCGAGCTGATTTTTCAGTGGGTCTGAGAAAATAAATGCAATTAAAGCAAGCATAAAACCAACATCTCTTTCAAAATGGCAGGAAAATACGGTGATCTGCAGAAGACTTTCCCCCTGAAAGATTATATTCGTTTATTTATCTTCCATGATATTCTCTTTTTTGAATAAACAAACCCTAAACACACCCCATTACGAAATTATTAACTTGGTTGCAGTTGCCTGCCATGTACAAGTAAGTTTAACTTTCTGCTAGCCAATCCTTCGCAGGAGTGTGCGGCAAGCCTTCAAAACTCAATTTGAATTTGTTTGCAGATGATGATCACCTACACGTTGCGACACAGTGCAATGAATTTTAACGATGCTTTGAGTTTTGAATATGAATTGAGAACCAATCGAGTTGAAAGATGAATGAAATGCCATAATTTTTCTTTTTGTGAAATAGTTTATCTATTCGATCAATGTTGCTCTTCGCAATGCAGTACCCGATGCAAATGGAATACAGCCTTACATTGTTTATGTTTGCAATGCAACACAAGTCACTTACCTGCTGTTTCGGCTGTAGTCCGATCCGGTCATCGTGAGGACAGTCGAGATATTCGCATAACAGCAAGATTTTGAACCTGTTGACTTGTGCAGATATCCGTGGCGGCCAGTGAAGACTTTTTCTAGTTGAATTGAAACAAACCGTACTGATGGTTACATTGGAGTTACAAGAGGCTTGGTCTTGAAGCTCTGGAGAAGCAACATACATCCCCCACCACAGCTGAGTTGGCTTGAATTTTTTAACCAGAGAATGTGGCCCTCACTAGAAAAATAAGGCATTTACTCTCCAAGCAAGTTGAAATATTTACAGAAAAATTATTTGACATTAGCAAAATTATTTCCAAATCTTTCTTGCAAATTTCAATGAGCAGTAAGGACAACCTTTTTATGAGATAAAAAGACTTTCTTATTCAAATCTCAACACTCTTCGCTGCAGTCAAGTTAGAAATACCTGTTAGTGACACACACTTGTCACGTGTTCTGCAGACTGCAGTATAATGTTTTTGTCACTTGCAATAAAAAACTTGCAATTTTTTTTCGTGTATAATGGACGTCACTTTGACCAAGTGATAAGTTTGTATTACATCAACAAAACACGCTTGACTTGAACGACCTTATGTTGATCACACTACGACACCATCCTTTTATCATTCTAGCCTCATTTTTGTGCCAAGGTTATCAACTCGTTCAAAAATATCAATTCATACAGTGCGTTCATGCAATGCTTGGCAAGACAGTAAGTCGTCGTTGATGTCTTCATTGTGAATGTATCTCACAAACGACAAAGGATATGCTATATTTTTAATGTCCGTCGATTCATCAAGTGGAATGGCAAATTTATAGCTTAATTCTTGGAATGCGTTGGTCGTATTAATCATAACTGATTTCAGAAATACGCCTTGACACCGTGTTGCTTGACAAAAGACTTTCTCGCTTTCATGAGAGTCTTTTTTGTCGCACATAACAGCAGCACTTTCAATTGCAGAGGTTGGAAGTATTTCTTCTTAATGTTCATCGCCAATGTTGACGGGTTAGTTACTTATTTCGATCAGCAAAGAAACCTCAAACGACGCTTTCGTACACTTCTCCGGATTCAGAAACCCATTTTCAAATGAGTTTCTTTGTCTTTTTGGTGTTCTCAATAAACGGCGACCGTGTTGATTGTGACAGGAAGTGTGTTCTGTACTGAAATGTCTTTTCACCAGTTACAGGCTTACCCAGGTCCGTAACCAGGGGGGGCGAGCCCCCTAAGATTTTTTCGCCCCCCTTAGAAAAAGGTATTGAAAATAGTTCAAAACCATTGGAAATAGTTAAAAACAAATTGGGCCCCTCTTAGAAAACTCTTCGCCCCACCTGGTGTCCCAAGCTGGTTACGGGCCTGGGCTTACCACCTTTATTTGCCAATATTTCATTGCAATCAAACAGATTGAATTGTGCTCATCATGTTACGATATGTTTGTTAAACTACATGGCAAATATTTTCGTTACGTTCATCTTTTTGTAAACTTACTATCCGCTATCTTCTCGAGGTACTTAACGCTTTTGTGATGTACAACTTCATGCCGTCTTTGCGTTTTCTGTTGCTTGCAAAAGTATTCTTCGATCTTTTCAGCTAGTTACCCTTTGTCTTTTCACAGTTAGCTTTCCAGCATTTAGCATGGATAATCCTCACCTGTGTCTCAAGTGATGTATGACAAGATTACATTTTATAATCCTGCGCTTCCTCAGATAAGAGCAACTACTGATGTGGCAGGTACAAAAACAACGAATGACAGGAAAAATGACAGAAGGGATTAAACCGAAACAAAGGTGTTGTAATGAGACGCAGGCATACGAAGAAAACAAAACAATACAAGCAAAAAGTGATCGTAGCAAACAAAAAACACCCCGCATCTTACATTCTCAGTCATGAAAGATGTCTAAACTATTGCATGATTGAACAGATTGGAAATCAAAGACGGGAATTTTTTCAAAGTTTAAAGTCACACTACATTAGTGCTGACGTTGAGTCCACAAGTCAGTGTTTTACGTTGATTTTAGTAATTGCGTTTTGAAAATCGGGAACAGCATAATTCATGTACATTTTATATTTTGCGTAAAACCTTTGTACCATTTGCATCACTACAGTGTGTCACGTAGCCCAAGTTGGGAGCATTTGCTAGAGTAGAGGTTGTCTGCGTACTCCACACTAAAAATTGAGCATTTTTCAAAATTCAAACCCTGTTTCGTCGCGCTATAGTTCGCCAAACTATGCTTTCATTGGAAAAAAGTCAGCAATGACCATGGAATATTGCTTTAGCCATTTACGATATTCATTAGCATTTGTCATGGACCCCAAAATTTTTAATTGTATTCCAATGTTTAACAAAATTTTTCACAGCTCAAAAGTACGGTTGGTAAGGAAACCATTAGGTTTATGAGCAATTTTGTAATTTCAACAGAAGCTTGTGCCATCACAGGACTCTTTTTATAAATTAATAAGCAAACCGAACTGTCTACTTGACATATCAAACTGGTAAAATACACGTACATGCGAAAAAACATGGAAAAACCATTAAATTTTAAAGTCATAAAAGTTTGCCTAAACAAAACAAAATTATTTTGCTGGTAAGGTAAATGTCGTGAGACCTAATAAATTCAAAATCATTGCATGACGCATCACAGACATAGTTGGGCAAACAATACAATATATATGCATGAAACAAGTTCTCCACAGAGCCGTTGCACGAACTACTGTGCAAGCTAGGCTTTCTCACTTTACAATAGTCGAACTTACGTCCATCGGGAAGGGTAATTTGAGTCACATGACCATCACCATCGCCAATGCTGTGAAAATGGATGAGTTTCAATGACAAAATTGCATTTGCTTTATTGAATGGGGGAGTGACTGTCCACGTGCAATTGTCTCCATTCTTATTATTGTTGATCGCTTAAAGCTTTCCGAAACCTTGAAACAATTCGAAAAGACCAGAGGTATCTCAATAATTCTTAGAAATTTAAATATTCTTGTCAGGCGGTGATGTGACTGTAGACAATTCGTTAGCAGACGCTGGCCACAATGCAGCCAGCTGCGTTGGCGAAAGTTATCAAATGTTTTTTTTTATTGCGTTGATTCAAAACAGGAAAATTACAACCAGTGGTAAGCTTTTCAAACGCCGTTTCGGTTTATTAACAAAAAAACAATGCTTTTTCCAATCAACAAACAATGTGTTTCCGTGTCTTGGAATTGGTATATTTCAATAATCTACATAACAAAAGAACAGGGAAAGACTTAAACAATCACATGAATGCAGTGCTGCAGAAGAAATTGATGACACATTGACCTGCATTTTTGCTTAGCAGCAGTATGATCAAAGCAAATGTTGGCAAAGGAGCTTACCAACAATGAACGTCAGAGGAATGAGACAATCGAATAACATCTTTGTCTAACTTTTCAGTTTTCTATTGCTTTTTTGTTTCTCTTTCTCATATAACTTCTCAAAAAATCTCAGTGCTATGGACTTACAAGTGGCTCATTTATCCATGGAAAATCAAGTTTGTTAATTGTAGTTTCTGCGCATATTCTACCTCATCTAGTTTATGGCAAATAGCAAATATCATATTTTGTACAGACACTCATTTGGAAAAGTAGTTTGCTGATTATGTCTGTTCAAACATTATAACACACACCGTGTAGATACGCAGACACAATTGTTGCGAGCACCCACTCTAGTTCATGCGTGTACCCTCTCATATGTTATTATCTCAAATTAACCTCCGCAGATTCTGTTGCGTCATCAGAAAATGTTGACACAACAGTTGACCAGTTCGCGTGGTTCAAAAGACGTTGCGGCAAAGCGTACTCTTAAAATTTTTATTGATTAAATCCACGAATCATAAATTTTCCACAACTCTGCTCAGGTGCACAGTATTTTGACCGCATGAGGGAAACGTACTTGAGGCGTGATGCAGCCATACGAAAACTGACCGTTTGAAGAAATGTGTATCGGTCACAAAGCACATTGCTGAGAAAAAGATGAGAAAGTGTTAATTGTAACTGGTGTTCTCGTAGATAATACTAGGCATTGGAAGCATCGCGTTGACGCCAAATTGTGAGACGATTTTCAACACGTATTGGCTTCAAACAAAAGTGAATATGTGTATTTTCTGCTTTAATCATGATTAATATATTTTGTTTTGAAGACTAGCCCTGTCCTTCAAATATTGTTTTTAAACGCCTGAAAGGCAATGTTTACAACAAAATACTCAGCAAAACTGCGGTCAGATCTATGATTACAGTGTACTTTCACCTTTTCCCTGACCCACGCATGCAACATTAATCTGTTATTGTGATTTAAATCTAGTCCATCCATGGAAAGCATAAGCAATGCCCACTTTATCAAAAGCACTGTTTGTAGTAAAATCGAGGAAAATGTATCATAACCCAACGCAAAACACATCTAATGGATTCATGCTCAAAATCACTTATGAATAATAGCGTTTTGTCGTGTAATGCACCCAAGTCAAAGGGCCCAATTTCCGTGCCTACAAAAACTTTATAGATTGCCAAGAATATTTAAATTTCTAATAATAACTGTGGCAGCCTGAAAATGGCGCCACATGTAAATAAAGGGTCACCAGTAGATGGTGCCCATACGTAACAAGTCACCGTGATAGTCACCACAAGCGAATTATCGTAATTCACTTATCCCTATATAATGTTAGTGCAACTTGTATCAGCACAGTTATCTCGTTGGGTAAGCTCTATTGCTGCTAGTTGCTTTCCCGTTAGTTTAATGAACCGAATTGGCCTGTGCGTCTTGTCATTCTTGAGTTGTTCAAGGCGATGCTGATACCTGCAAACTGAGATAGCTGTGGTCTTTTCATCCTGGTTTATGTCGGTCATCGGACTGGTTTGGAAAATCTTTGGGCGATCAGCAAAGTATGCTGTAAATAGGTGATGAAATTGCAAATTGCACGTGGGCAGTCACTCCGCCATTCAACGAAACCAATACCATTTTAGCGTTAAACGTTATCCATTTTCACAGTATTGACAAGGATGATGATAAGATCATGTGAGTGAAATTACACATCACGATGGAAGTAAGTTGACTACTGTAAGGTCAGAAAGTTTGGAGTTCGTACTGGTTACTGCAATGACTCTGCGAAGAACTTGTTTTATGCAGATAATATTGTATGCGCAACTATGTCCATGATGCATAAGATGAAATCACTAGGCTCAACGCTTCTTTTCCTCACAAGTAAAATATTTTTATTTGGTTTGGACAGTCTATTATAACTTTCAAATTTTGTTCTTCTTCTATGCTTTTTCGCTTGTATATGAGGCATGGCCTAAAATAAGTATTTAAATGGGCGGCAAAAATGACCGCCCAGTTGTAAAATTTTGCCGCCCAGTATCACCGCATTTTAGCCACTGGGCGGCACTAAAATTTTTTGCTGCACTACAGAACTTACTACATTTTGTGG
>JGI24159J19872_10013259_pt1 | contig 10724 bp, 10 predicted proteins | sample Ectturendosymbi4_FD_19872 | JGI IMG/M metagenome (IMG submission 19872)
TAAGGGGTAAAGATTTTTGTTCTTATTACATGTAGACAAACTTCTTCTGGGCAAAACAACATTGCGGGGGTGGGGGCGCAATATTTTATGTGGGGTCATTACCATGCGTGTTGTTGTTTCAGTGTGTCGTGACCTCTTTTGACCTCACCATGCCGCACCCTGGTGGCTAGTCCATAGTTATTAGTGTCTGAAAATATGCTTATTTTTTGCCGTTTGTTTGATCTTTGTGCATTTTTAGTGCAAAGTCCGTTATTACAGAATCACTATCTTTTCGTAGAAACGAGCTTCGAACGTCATGGGCTTTTTATCATCAGTGAGTTAGCACTGTGGTCTTACGAATTTGAAGTAAGGTGCTTGAGACCGAGGTTTTCTGTCATATATCACGCAAGCATTGCCGCAATGAACATTCATTGCGCAGTTGCCTCATGACGCCGAAATCAAACTAAAGTCAGCTTCGACCACGCAATTCCGAATGGCGATTATTCGATAATAATTATTATCGACACGCTTCCGGTTCCGGCAGCTTTGCAACACTCCTTGTCGCTGGAGCCAGGCATTACCCGGTGTGCGTTGCTCCGTTCAATGGCGCTGCAGTTGTGTTTTGCTGGCACGGGATGCCGGGCGTGCTTGCACGGCGCGAGGAGTTTCGCAATGAAACGGACGTACGCGCTTCGGCATTTCGCAACTGTGACGTCGTCTCGTGCGAGTCAGCAACGAGCAGAAAATTGCTGCGGTTTTGCTGCAATCAGCAGAGCGATGCGTGCTAAGCATGGGGCGTCGGAAGGATTTTTTTCAGGTGGGCGGCAGCAGTGGATTTTTCCTGGGGGGGAAATAGTGGCAGAGTTTCATTTTGCCGACTCCGAATGTACGAGAAAATTTTTTTCACTAAAAATGTAATAGCAAAATATCAAATTTCAAAATCTTGCAACTCAAGAATCTAGACCCCCCCCTTTCGACGCCCATGGTCTTAAATGAATGACCTGACAAAGCGTTTTTTTACCTGCAGCGAAAGACCAATGAATAAAAAAGCAGCAAAACGATGTTGCCTGAATACACTAAAGGTGTCGACAACATTTGACTGACGCAACGTTAAATTGTGAATGTTTTTGAAAATGAGTTTAAGCTGAAAATCATCCGCACAACAGGATCAATCAATCGTATGAACACAGTCGATAAATTTATTGAAGGTAGAATTTCGCAAATTTTTGCGAAAGCCAACTTTCTCCACTTATGACCACGACCACGAAGTATGTTTGGTGGTTTGCAACGAATTGGTTAAAGGCTAGGCAACAGTCTGCCACTTGCCAGCGAAACAGGTTAAAAACAAAAATAGTAAAAAACATAACCTTTAGAAACCTGATCGCAGTGTAGACAAGTTGCGATTTTTGTCCTGAGAGTTATGATTCCAAATTTCGAAATGAACGGATATTATGATAAAACAACTTTAAGCACGCTGTTTACCAACTAAAGGTACATTTTAATTAAAATGCGAGCTCGTCAGTCTCAACAGACTGCAAAAACGTTTGCGCAGCAAACGTTACCGTTTTCCACGTCGTTATAAAACTGGCATGTAGCCTTGTCCGCTGAATTGATGCGTTGGCAACAAAATTCGTCAAACACTGAATTGATAACTGAGGTTTACTCATTGCTGTACTTAGCTCCCTTATTGCTATGACGCATGCTCTTTTCAATTATCACGGTTTGACGCTCTCTATGACTGCGCGTCACGCAATTAAACATTCCCGTTAAAATCGTCTAGAAATTCCTTATTAGCGCAAATGCTGTCCCCGTAGATAGATAAGTTTCAAATCTGAAACTAAATATCTTACGACGAGTGTATATGTCCTCAAGACCAGCATCAGTTTGCAAGCACATCGCTGTGTTTTTCTCACTATTTCGACCACAATGTTGTTCGGAGGTCAAAACAGGTTGTCAAGATGCTTCTTCATCCTGCGCCACTCAGCTCGCGTCACTTCTTTTTCTGTTCTTCAATGACTTTTTGCTTGATAGCGCCGGGCAGGTCGGGATGTGTGAAGTAAGCAGCCGCGAATTCGCGGACGTGGTTGGGACGACGCAGCAGCAGTTCTCTGAGCGAAAAAGCAAACGAATGATTGTTCAATTCGTCCGGGAAGCGTTTACGACCAAAGACTCTGTGGCCTGTTTCATCGCTTCGGATTACAACAACATAGCGGTGTAAATGTCAACATGAACGGTGACAAAGTTTAATTCCCAATTCAATGCATAGTTTTGCAAAATAACATCAATTTCACCCAGGTCTTATAAGCAAACCACTGGAAAATCCAGCAAACCAATAAAAGGCGTTTGTTATCAGAGCCGTAGCCCTACGTTTCTGAAAAGTGGACGGAGTTCCTATACTCTGATGTAGCATTAAAAAAGCGGTGGTTAGTTGTCTTCGTTAGTGAATTATGTCGTCAGAAGAAGTATCAAAACATAATTACTGCATAAAAAGGCATGCCTTCTATATAAAGCAGATCGTTTCTCAACTTTTATCACTATGCATTAGTGGTAACCATTTATTTTACTGAGGAAATGATGATGAACCAGTAGTAAGCAACATTAAACCTGCTAAAATGAAATCTGTTTTGACAGTTACAACTTGCTCCAGTTTATCAACAAAATAGAAAAAATCAACTGACTTGCTGCAGCTTGTCGACAAATCAGAACGAGCCGCATGAAATCGACAAAGCGGTATCAAAAATCACGTTAGATTTGTTCCCAACTACGGCAAGCTCGAATGCGTTGCATCCACAGGCAAAAGTCCAAGAATTGATTAAAAGACAGGAGAAACGTCGTCCAACCGTTATATTTAGACGTGCGCTGGAAAGCTTGACCAATACGGCTTAGAGCGTTTTTGGCAAGATTTCGTGTACTCTAGATATGGGACTCGCGCAGCTCGAACTTTATATATATATATATATATAGCTAAGAAGATATCCGACACTATATGAGCAGCTGCGTTGTTGGTTGTACGAAATATATTGAGGAAATGAAATGTGCGCGTTGTTATGCAAGTAAACCAACAAACTGCTTTGTAATTTTAATGTTTTTATTAGTTGTAAAACCCACAAATGGCTCAAAATACACGGTTGAAAAAGCTCTGCATTAAACGTTTCAGCTTTTCATCCCATGCTGCTCAACCGAAGAGCTTTTAACCTTTTTCAAGCCCGTCTCTCAACTACCACTAACCCCTCCCATTCCCATATAAGGCGACCAGACGCCTCCGTTCAACCGAGACAGGGGGAAGGACGCGTCCCATTCGTTTCTTGCTTCTCCCGGTAAACCCGACCGGCCGCTGGCAACAGATGGAAAATGTGGAGTTTGTCGAAAGAATCGGGACGAGTCGCAAAAAGCGCGATGATTTTTGCGCTCTTCGCTTTAGGTTTAAAACAAAATTTGGCAATTTTTTGAATATCATCATACCAATTTTTGAAAAAGGTTGTCTCGCCGTCTGGGTCAGAATTCTGCTTTGTTCCAGTTGGAGATACATTTAAATTGCAAATCGGCATGACCATATTTGACAGTTTCACAAACGAAGTTGCCCAACGACCCCACTTGTAGCAGCAAAATTACGGAACCAATTTATTATGGGATCACTGAACGCATATCAGAAACATAATTTGTTTTAGCTTCTCTTAATTCTGTATAGGAAAATACTCTTGCTCAACTTTTGTGAATAAACAGGACTCAGATGTTTTAACCAAATAAACCTTCATCGGGAAAATAGCGGGTAATGTCCAAGTGACTAAAGCAAATAATAATATATGGAAGATAAGCGTAATCCGGCCTGGGTTGACATTAAAATCACGGGAGCCCAGCTGCAAAATACGCAAAGGGCATGGAAGAAGGCGTACGTGGGAAGCGAATCATGGAAGACAAGCAAACTCATGGCGACTGCACGAATTTTTCACGTGCGCAATGCGGCCTACTTTGTTGGCCCGGTCGGCAATTTCCTGTTTCATGATAATGATGAGCTTTTAATGTCTTTCGATGCTGTGCCTTGTCCACTCACATTCTAACAAGCGTGTCTGTCGAAATTGCAAAGTGAACACTGACTGACTGAATGCAGGGGCGTAACGAGGTTAGATGGCGCCCGGGGCAAAACACAAATTCGGCACCCCCATGGTCGAAGTTTGGCGCCCCTATGGTCAAATCCGAGTTCTTTCGAAGGCAAATTTACTGTATTGAAGAAAGTACTTGTGACACTGTTGGGACCTTTCGGCGCCTCCAGCAGTGATTCAGCGCCCCCATAGTGAATTGTGCCCCTCTTGCCACCCCCTCGCTACGCCCCTGACTGAATGTGAAGAATTCCAAAAGCGTTGCAAGCGGATGTTACGAAATAACTGTGAAGAACTGAATATGTGCATGAAAACAATTCATTTTTTATTTCGGGAAACATTCTTTCAACAAACATTCGATATATCCATGGTTTCACTCACTTCTTTAGCTGCTGCAGCAAACATGTTTATGGAAAACATTGAGCAGAAAGCTGCGATGGGGTTTTGAGTTTAACATCACCAGAGATTTCAGAAACGTTTTGTGGATAAAAATTTTTGTCGTTTAGCGGTAGTATTTGCAATCTTTCGTAGCCTATTTAAACGCAACTGGACCTTTAGTTTGGAACTGAAAAAAATTTACGAGTGCATGTGCACCGAAATTAAACAGGTTTGTTTGTAGGAAACCGGCCCACGGTTACAGATACTTGCACTTTCACTCAGGCCCATAACCAGCTTGGGACACCAGGGGGGGCGAAGAGTTTTCTAAGAGGGGTCCAAATTTTTTAAACTATGTCCAACACATTTTTCCAGGGGGTCGAAAATTTTGCGGGGGTTTCGCCCCCCCCCCTGGTTACGGACCTGCTTTCTCACCAACTATATGCTGCAACACAAGTAGGGATAAATACACTGTTTATTGGAAACAAACCATTTTTCTGATGAAAACAGCCACAAAGAATAAAACAACGCATCAAATTAGAACCCTCGCGATCCGAACTTTGGCTATCCAAATATTTCCTCTGTCCTCGAGAACGCAAAGATGGCGCGAAGACCTTTTACAGAAACAAACTTCTGCAGGCCTTTTTCTTTAACAGTGGGTTTTTTTAACAGTATGCCTGCAGGAAGCCATTAACAGTGTGCCTACAGGAATCCCGGGAGTTTCCGGCCTCATGAAAGTTTTGAGCAACAATTTTTGGTATTTGCTGGACGCAAAATTAAACGTGTTTTTTGGTTTCCACTTTGTAACATATTTCCGGGCTCTGTCCAAATATTTCTGGCACGCCGACACTGCTTATCACCGTAGGCTGAGCAAAAAGCTGCAAAGGTTCCTCAAGAACCACAAAACCAATTTGTTCTCGATACCTGCAAGAACAAATCGATTTCCCATGATGAAGAAAAATGCTAAAGATCTCTTAAACATTTACGATCGTCAGGGTGTTGTTTGCACCGTTCCACGGTTTTACTTTGACCGAACAAAAGTGCGTCGGCGAAGAGAAACGATTTGTTAAATTAACGTAAAAATGAACATACAAGTTCATTTGGATATACATAACCGATTACCAACCAGAGAAGATTGCTTTAACAAAGAAAACACATAAGATGAGGCATAGAATGAACTGATTAAAAACAAAATTTTTCGCGTATGAAGATAATTTTAGTAAAAGCCGCTTTACCAAGTCGTTTTTTTCGAATACACCGACTGTCCATAATGTATTGTTTCTTAACCTGTGGGTTATGAGCCACTAGGTGGGTCGATGAATATCAACTTTTAATATTTTTAATACTTAAATGTTTCGAATTCAATACGTAAAATCAAAGTGAGGTGAAAACTAGCGGTATGCTATGATCAGCAGCATTTATGAGAAAAAGCCTGTGGGTCACGGTGTCGTAATTCGGAGCTATGGTGGCCAGGCCAGGACAAAAGTCAGGAACCACAGCGCGGTTAACGGGAGGTCTTCAGATTTGGTTTCTAATGTATACAAATCAGATTTCAGATCCGAATAACACATCGTTTCATCATTTAATAATCGCGTTAGAAAAAACGTAATTTTCTTCGAGTGTTTTGACAAATTTTTCAACTCATTTCAGTAACTAATTGCTTTTTGGTTGCCATCATTCGCGTTGCATATACGCCACTTCCATTGTTCTCATCGTATTCGCTTTTATAGGTTTTTATCTGTAAGTCACTGTGATTACGTTCCCTTTCCACGTTAGTTGCTTTAGTGATTTCGCCTTCACCTGCCATTTGCCCTATTGAAGGCCCAGTTTTAATAGCTGACTAAAATGCAGGCGTAGATTTTATTGACAAAAGCAGAACAAAAGTTCCTTTACTGTTCTCTTGTCGGCTGCTTCTACAGTTTTGTTCTCTTAATCCTGTTTGTGGGACTTCTGCTTGTGATTTATCCCAAAGATCTTGAGAACAGAAAGTCAAGTCTTTTATACAGCAGCACTATAACAAACGAATTAACGCAACTAGGCGAATTTCTTGATCTAACCTCAAAAATCCAGAAATGAGAACTTCTACCTCTGGATGAGTCCGCAGATAGTCTTCATTCCGCATTCTAGTTTTGATCTTTAAAAATGAATGCGCAGTGTTAGAAACAGTGGCAAATAGCAGTGTTTACATGCAGTCTTGGGATCAGTGTCGTAACGGGGAGAGCAATACCCCTTACGCCGAATTTTTATGGGGACTGAAAGAACAAACAAGAAGCATAGTCCTACTGGGATTACTACTGTGTTCGTTTCCAACGAGAAGCATGACTTCGAGAAAAAATAACCGATTTGAAATTTTGAACGGATATGCAAGAGCTAGCAATGCTGTTAACGCTACTATCGGAACGCCCAGGCCCATAGCCACGAAGGGGGGGCAGTGCCCCTCCGATTTTTTTGTGCCCTCCAAACTTTGCTGTGCCCTGAAAAATTTATTTTAAACATATAATAAAAAACAAAAATCATTCCCCTTAAAAATGTATTTTCCTCCCAAACCTAAAACGTATCTACGGGCCTGGGAACGCCTGTATCCTGTTGTGTAAAACACTGAAACTGCTGCCTTACCACGTCTGTGACGAGTATTTTTTATTCCTCAAGTATGAAAAAAGGTAAGATGAATGCCTTTGTACATCACAAATGCGTTTGTATTCTCCACACACCATGCGCANTTCAACATCCTATAGTGGATGCAGAAATTTGGCAGTTTTGTATAAAACGAAACGTGCTCATCATACAATTTGTAACTTTTTTCTGGAGAAGCCAGATCGGAAGCTCAACAATTATCCCGTCAGACAATGCATTTCATGTATGATAAGGTTTTCTGTTTGACTCATTCCTTACGCGTCACGCTTACATGAGCGCTCGCGTATTTGAAGCAATCTGACCGCACTTCGAGTCACCGCTGCCCGCGTCAAGACTACTTTGGAATAGTGCGAATAAATTGTTACTCGTACGGAGCGTTATGCGAATAAAGGTCTCGTTGCGGCATCTGGAAAACTGTCAACGCACTTAAAGTGGTGAGAGCATTACAACAGCTTTGCTTCGGCTTGACCACATAAAAATGTCAGGTCGCTTAGCTGGGAAACAAAACCAGTGCTCTTAGAACGACGACAAGGCTGACCTCTCAATTTGTAGCGTTTGGGGATATCTTCACCTCAGTACTGTATCAACAAAATCTAACATAGGATTCACAAGCATTCGAGATCGGTTGTCCAAACCGCAATATTGGTTTCTGCACTGTTCTCGGCTGGTTACAAACAAGATACTGCTAGGGAAAGTTGCACGCAAGCTGAGTGCTTGCTAATTTCACTTTTACAGTGCACTTCACTCATTTGTAATGAAATGTGTTAAAATGCATTGCTCTCTGCCTCATAACCCTTACTGCTGCTCGCTTCCTTCACCTGTGTGCTTGCTTCGCCTGCTCATCTGTACATGTATCAACTCTTCACCCATTGCTTGCCCACAATCATCTGTGTTATGTTGATGTCTATTGTGTTTTTTTATTTTATTTTGGCTGTATTTATCTGGGTTTTTTTTCTCTTGGTTTTGTGTTCATCTGATATCTGTCTTGTTTATCATGTTAAAACAAAATCAAAACTTCACATGCGTTGACGTTTTCCGAAAAATACTACCGCCACCGTTCGTTACAGACAGGGTCCCGACATGGGGAAGTGCCGCCCGGGGGCGAGTCAAAAAGTGAGGCCCCCCACCAGCACTACCACCACCAGGTGGCGGTAAAGACCATTTGCTATTCCTTATTTTCACCAAAAGTGCCGCCCCGGGACATTGCCCCCCTTTGTCGGGGCCCTGGTTACAGAGTACTGTTGGCTCTGTTTGCTGCGTTTTTTTGGAAGGTTGTAGATTTATTATTCCGTTTCTGAATATTTCTTGGAATTTTCTTGGCAGAGTTTTTTCAATGTCCGATTGCTCGCCAAAAACAAAGTAAAACTGCTTAATTTTTTAAAGTCCCAGACCGCTATATCATGCACAAAGCGTTCTGGTGTAACAATTGTTGGCCCAGAAGCTTGCACATTTTGCTAGAATGTTAACATTGCAAACAATCATCAATTTAAGTATCAAGTTTCTTAAATAAAGTTGATAAATATAAACATCAGGGATGTCGGTTCGCAAAGTTAGCGGCGTTCAAAATAGATAAGACCAGCCAAGACAAAACAGCAAACGTGCAGAGAAAAAAAAAAGCTTGTGAATTTTTCCTATAGAGCAGGGTGAACTACCTTTACATAGCCTGTGAGCACTTTTTGTCTCATTTGTTCGCTCGCAATTATCTTTAGTGTCCAGAATAAAGTGTTTCTGCACAAGCGCATAGAATTCACTAAAAGACAAAAAGTCCTTTAATAAACCCCAAACTTTTAGCTGGGCTTGCCATTAGAACATCGCCAACAATACACAAATGCCGCAAAATTTTTAGTAACAAACGTTAGTTAAATTACAGTACTTAACCTAAATCACCCAAATACATTAAAATAATTCATAGACTTTTCAATAAACTACACAGATCATGTCGTTCAGCACCAGCCTACTGCCTTGGATGGCTTAGCCTAATTCAGTTACTTTGAAGTTGGTTAAAGCTTGTTGCTGTTCATCAGACAAAGCACCCAAATCATAATTTTCCATGCCATGAGGAGGAAATTTTTCCGGTCTTTGTGGAGCTGACATTTCTTCTTTCCGTGTCAATATAGTGCATGCAATAAAAACTAGTCTTGTCAATGCTCTTTCAGCTGATAGCTTTCAATATGGCCGGTGTCGTTGTTATGGCAACAGTTTTCCGCTTGCGGCAGCTCTGAGCAAAAAGGTTTGATTGAACCCTGAGTGAACTGTTGAAGTTGGTCGTAAATTTCAGGCATATTTAGAGTGATCACTAAAGTTAATTTTAGTAACTGAATGAAATGGGTTCAGGCAGAGTTGAATCATCAACTGTCACTTGCTAATTACACAGCAAAGGACGTAAAAATATTCTGGTTCGGCTTGAACTGTTTACATATCGTCACAATTTTATCATACATCGAAAAAACTTTTCTTTTACTAGTACTGACTTCTTTGCACTTATGTTTGGTTTAACCCCAAATATCAGATTAAATTTAGACAGAGGTGCAAAAAACGTTTGTATCAACACCAGGGATAATCCCGACCCGAGTCATTTTTGTCGAGTCAAAAGCCCTTCGAGTCAGAGTCATCTAAAATTTTTTGAGTCAGAGTCGAGTCATGATTGAGTCAGAGACGAGTCACAAGAACTCTCGACTCACTTTGAGTCATTGGTTTGCAAGGTCAGGTCAGTATTGAGTAGATAAAATTAAAAGTTTTCCCTATGTTTTTTTAGCTACGAAGTGATGCCCAATGAGCCAAAAAGTGGCGCCTGACGTTGTTTTAGTGCTTTTGTTACCAGGTTAATTAGATCTAAGCATTTGGTGAAAGCAGTTTTTTCTTTGTTAGCTTTCATTTCACTTCTCTTCTTCCCTTCTCGTCAATTCCACAAGATTAGCCCTGTTGCAACAAATATACCTCCTGCACATGCCCCAGGCATGTAAACTATTAGGCCAACTAACCCATTGTTTGTACCCAAAAGTAAACTATTAGGCCAACTAACAACGATCACTATATGTAGGCCTACATACTTCACTAAGCCACGATAATGTGTCAACTCACCATTGTTGTCCACAACAGACAACTAGTTTGGCTTCAAGCCAAAACATGGCACTGACATGTGTATTTTTTTACTTAAACAGACTGTGTCGTATTATGCAAACAAGGATACTCCACTTTTTTCAGTATTCTTAGATGCATCTGAACCAGCTATGTCCAACCCCTGCATGCGGCCCATTCGAAGATTTTGTGCGGCCCAGTTTAGGTTTTCACTGTAGTAAAACTATCCTACCTATTGGCAACCTGTCCTTATTTTGATAATCTTGACTTTGACATTTTTGATGTAGGTGGTCCCAGAGTTGGATCAATTACATCAAATCTGTTCAATTATAACTACAATTACTCCTCCAAATTTTTCAATTACATTACAATTACTCTGTGCTAAAAATCGCAAATTACAATTATAATTATTCTTAAGACTTGTAATTAATTACAAATCGTAATTACAAACATATTTTGAGAGTATATGGTGGATGATCCCTGAAGTGGTGCCAGGTCAAGATTCACATTAGTTTTCTCTCGCAATTTGAACGTTTTCGCTTTTACATTGAAAAGCAACCA
>JGI24159J19872_10013261_pt1 | contig 10723 bp, 7 predicted proteins | sample Ectturendosymbi4_FD_19872 | JGI IMG/M metagenome (IMG submission 19872)
CCGTCTTTCGCCCAACCTGTGCTGTTTGTTTTAAGCTTTGTTGATTGAAATGTGTTTTATTGCTGTGTACTTACAGCGCAAACATGACTTGACTTGACTTGAATGTATTCCCACAATCGTTTTATAGCGGTATTTCTAACAAGTCACGTAGTTTTATACTGTGTGAAAAGAAGCCTGCATAAACGTAGCTTGATATAGATCAGGTGTTCCCAAACTTACTCTGGCCATGCACCCCTTCAGCATTGTGATTGATGAGCAAGTACCCTACAAATTCTTATGACAAAAAAGCTGAGGAAAATAACAAAAACATATTTACCAACAAACATATAATCATTTTTCAACAATAATATTCACTATGGGCGTCGACAGGACGGGCTAAACGAGCATTTACCCCCTTGGAAATTTGGACTAAGAATCAAACGTTTCTAGAAAACAGGAAGTCAGCATCTTAATTCCGATAAATTTATTTAATTCTTGCATTGGCAGTTTTTTTGCCGGTATGACACACACTGCACAAGAGCCAGAGGCAGGTTGCGAAACTTGCGACGGATTATTCTGTCTTTATTGTGTAACAATAACATGGCAACAAATCTTCAAAGAATCAGTTTAAGTAATTGTAGAAATTGTTTAGCCCGCGTGTGACTGTTCAATGCAGGCATCTGTGGCAGGCAATGCAAGTCATAGATCAAATTTCAAAAAATTATGTCCATTCGGTTATAAATCCTGAACAAATAGGCTGGTGAATAGTGTTACGGCGAGTTTTAATACGATGGAACAAACGACCGAAATGTCTCAGCGAAAAAATTACGGGTGTGGACAATTTGCTTTGAGTGAATAGCTTTAATCAAATTACCCTTATGTAGGCTTCTTTACACTTAGTATGAAACTGCGCGACTTGTTAGAGTACGTCTATGCAGGTTTGTGGGAATACATCTTAATCCTTAAAGTTTATTTCTGACTTCTGAGTGAGAACTGAGTGCAAAGCTACATTTGTTGTGGCGACTTTTCATAATTCATCTGCTAAATTATTTTAAGCCTGCATTATATTCTAACTTCAGTGAATTGTCCGATAGTCGTGTCAACATACCAGTCTACCTGTCCGGTTTATGTATGATGACTATGAGCATTCCACATGAAAAAATAAAAAAAATAAAAGACAAGTAAGTTTTTATTCAAAGACGGATCGCTTCGGACGAGATCTCAGACGTTTGCAGCTCTTGTTTCTAAATGACGCTAACAAGTCTTGCTAGGTGAAATAAAATCGTAATTTGTGGTTTCGTTAGTCGTAATAACAGTACTTTTGTAAAAAAGTACGCTGTTTTGAAAATCTGTAGATAACCTATGGAGAAAATTATCATAATATACCTGGCTATGGCTGCCAACGAATCCCATTTTTTGCGACTGTTGCCATAACATGGGGCATTTTCTTTGTGGTGTAGAAAGGGTTAAGTGTTTTGTGAACATCCATTTGCATTGTATCTATAGCAACCTAAAAAGGGTAAGGAAAGTCCGACGTTGTCCCCCCCTGGAAAAAATTATTTAGACGCTCACTGTATTCACTGATATATGCGTAAATAACTGGAAATGAATAATATATAAACATTTTTTCCCTTCAATTGCTAACGTTAAATGTACCCCTTCCAATAGGTAAATGTACGCCTAGGGGTACATGTACCCGTTTGGGAACCCCTGATATAGATATTCACTCAGGCACATTGGCCACACTCGCAATCTCACATTATAATGGATTTTTCAAACTTGTGGAAGCGGAAGCATTGCTACAGATTCACTTCTGCTTCTTTCACAAAGTACAAAACAACGAGTCTTACCATTATCAGCATTCACTGTCTCGCTGCATCACCTGCCAAAGATGTCTGAGGTCAACAACCACATCCGACAAAACGCACTGACTATCGTAACTTGAAGTGAACCTTTGAAGAAACGTTGCCATGTTATTGTTACGCAACAAAGTACAACAGTAGAACAGTGCGCTCGTAAGTTTCGCAACGTGAGTGCAAACGAAGGAGTGGACATGAGTGAACTGCAAGCTCGTCACTGCATCACACCAGAATAGTGAAGTTGGCTCTTGTGCAGTGTGAGTGCCATACCGGTAAATAAAGTGTTCTTGCAAGAATTAAATCAATTAATCGGAATCAAGATGCTGACTTCAGATTTTCAAAATATTTTTGGTTCTCAGTCCCAATTTCCAGGGGTGGGACAAATTCCCGTTTTGCTCCCCACTGCGGCAGGCCCGTAGCCAGGCCTTAAGATTTGGGGATGAAAAGTACATTTTTAGGGTGGCAAGGTTCTTTATTATTATTATACGTTTTAATAAAACATTTAAGGACACAACAAAATTTGGGGGGTCACAAAAAAATTGGGGGGTATTGCCCCCGAATGCTCCCTCGGTGGCTGTGGACTTGACCTGCGGAAGACCTTGAAAGTACCTCACCGTAACTCTTTGAAAAACTAACTGTCACTGAAAAAATTTCCAGCGCTGAATATGAAAGGTGACGTAGCTAGCAACTGGAAGTTTTTCAGGGACCAGTGGCGGAATTACGAGGTAGCCTCCGGTTTGGCACAGAATTAAGCGAACGCAAGACTTGCAACGCTGGAAGTCGTGATGGGTAAGGACTGCTACGAGATTTTGCAGAGGTTACCGGGCTCAAAGTCACACGACGGTGGAGGCGGTTCAAGACTATATTTCGAAATGCGCCATATGCAATGAGTTTCAGCTACAGCAACAAAAGGAACCGTTGATTCCTCACGCAACGCCGATACTACCATGGGCGGAAGTGGTGGTCGATTTATTCACTTTTGATTCAGATAACTATGTTGTCGCCATAGATTATTTTTCACATTTTTTCGTTCTGGAACAGCTGTAAGATACAACCACGACATCGTGTGCTCAAGCGTTCGTTCGCAACGCACGGCATTCCAGTGACCGTTCGGACTGACGGCCCGCAGCTTTGTTTCTGAAGAGTTTCAAGAATTTGCGCGCGAGTGGAAATTCAATCACATTGCTTCTTCACCGTCCTACGCCCAAAGCAATGGCAAGGCGGAATCAGCCGTGAAAATCGCGAAGTCTCTACTTCAGAAAGCGAAGAGGATGGAAGAGACATTTGTCTCTGTTTATCGGAATGGCGAAATGTTCCGAGGCAAGGATTAGACTCGTCGCCATGTCAACGCTTGATGTCTAGAACTCGACCGCTTCTACCAGTAAGCAATTTTCTGCTTAAACCGAAAGTGATTGACTCTTGTTTGATGGACAAAAAGTACAAACGCATGAAACGCTTCTATGATCGCACTTCCAAGTCGTTACGGGAGTTGATTCCTGGTGAACTGATACGAATGTACCATCCGGGCAACAAACGATGGCTGCTTAGAAAGTGCATTAAAATGGTTGCACATCGGTCGTATATTGTTGAAGAAATGGTGTTCGTTACCATCGTAACCGATCGTTTCTGCGCACTACTTGTAAAGAATCGCCAATGTATGATTCTTATGTTTGGGATCTTCATGTACCGAACGTGCCAGCGCCTTGTGCACCTAGTGCGACCTCGAATGTTGAAAATAGTCAGTCTGGGTTACGCCGAACTCGTACGAGAATTATCAAAACCTCACAGCGTTTTCGTGATGTAACTTTTGTTGAGAAAGAGGATGCTGGTGGACGTGTAACTTTAAGCTTTGTCAATTATTTTTTGTGAGCGCCGCGCTTGTTAATTGCATACCGGTGTAAATAAGATATGTTGGTTTGACGGCCGGCCAGAGATGACAGCCGGTACAGCGAGTTCACCACGTCTTTGCGTTTACTTCAGTTCGTCGCAAAGTTATCGTTACTCATCACTCATTATAAGCTAACGAACCTGAATATGAGTTGACTGCGTTTGTATGTTCTGTAAGAAGACAAACAGTATCGTTACTCTGCAACACTGGCTTGTTGGCCATTTTTGTACGATGAATTGTTTCCGAGTGTGATGGCACAGCACATGCTCTTAGACCAGGTGTACGACCAGGCCCGTAATCACGGGGGCCAAGGCCCCCCTAGAAAATTTTTCGCCTCCCCTGGAAAAATGTGTTGGACATAGTTCAAAAAATTTGGGGCCCTCTCGGAAAACTCCTCGCCCCTCCTGGTGTCCCAAGGTGGTTACGGGCCAGTGTACAACACTTTTGTTTCGTTTTTTGTCTTGTACGTCAGCAGACAGACAAAGAAATACCTTTCATCCAGGTAGTGTTCAGCGATCACAAAAAAACTGTATCAAGTTACATATAACAAATGTGCGTGTGGTAAACTTCAACAAAAGCCCGGTCAAAGATTAGAGAGTCTCTGAGTTGCCCAGTTATCAGTAGACCGCGCTTCGCATTCAGAAAATTAGTGGCCAATACCTTGGGATCAGTTTCAGCTGCTAAAGTGGGTCAACTTTATCCACCTGTTTCCCCGTACCTAGATTGATTGCCTTGCACGGTTGAGCCTAGTCAGGCAATATCACTCGTGGCCTGGGAGCAGGCCCGTAACCAGGGGGGGCGAAACCACCCCTAGAAACGTTTTCGCCTCCCCTGGAAAAAAACGAAAGAAATCATTCGTACTACGAGTTTTATCTGGTTTTGGCGAAGATCCGGATTAACCGAGGTTTACTGTAGTTCAAAAGATTTGGGCCCCTCTTAGAAAACTCTTCGCCCCTCCTGGTGTCCCAAGCTGGTTACGGGCCTGCCTGGGAGTAATGATGGTCTAAAGCAGGGGGTTCCCAAACTGGGGTACATGTACCCCTAGGTCAGGGGCGGAGCTAGGGGGGTGCCACTGCCCCCCAAAATTTTTCAAGTCTCTTTCTGAAAGTCCTGCACAGACCATTGACAGCTGCCCTTGTTGCAAAACTGGCCCCTCCAGTGGCTCCCCAAATGAAAATGTCTGGCTCCGCCCCTGCCCTAGGGGTACATTTGCCTATCTGAAAGGGTACATTTAAGATTAGCAATAGAAGGGGAAAATATGTTCATACATTATTCATTTCAAACTGTTTATAGATACGAATTTGTCTGAACCGTTGCATATTACTAAACGGGTTAGAAAAGGGGGAGTATTGAGTCCATACCTATTTGCTGTATATTTAGATGTTTTATTTCTTAAACTAAACAATATTAAAGCTGGGTGTAATATTGTTGAAATCTTATTGAACGACTTGATGTTTGCTGATGATATTTGTGTGTTTTGACCAAGCGTACGTGGGTTGCAAAGTATACGAGATGTGTGCCAGGCTTATGCAGAGTCGCATGAAATTATTTTCAACTGCAGAAAAACTGCTTGTATGACGTTTAAGGCTAAGCGTGAAAAAAGCACGGGCATCACGTTGCTGAAACTGTGTGTACAAAGAGTAAAATCTGTTAGCCACTACAAAGATTTGGGGATTGTATGAGATGCTGGGCCTAGATGAATAAGATATTCAGACACAACTGCGATGTCAAAAGCTTCTTTTTCCTGATGTTCGAACGCAGTGAAAAATATACTTTTTCATTACTTCTGTACGCCCATGTATGCATCACAATTATGGTGTGATTTTAGGAAGGCGTACTTCCAGAGACTGTTTGGGGCTTATTTAACTTCGGTTGCACGGCACTGTACAACATGCCATGGCGAGCGAATGCTAGTAGTCATCAGGTTCAATATAACATTCCTACCTTTGAGGCTTTATTGGTATAAAATGTGTACCTGTTTCTCGAAAGATGCAGCAAGTCTGACAACATATGGCTGCGCTCTTTGATGCAGTCAGATTATTTATATTCGTCTTTTAACAATACAACCGCATTTTACTTTGTGACTGAAGGCCCGGACGTTCCGGTGTTAGTTTGAGGGCGTGTGTACTGTGCATACCGCAACGCATTCGTGCTTCACTTGGCATTGGCTTCTATTTCTTAACATGCGATTTTCGTGTCCTACTCTGGATGGAGTGTTGTATCAATTGCTACGAGTTATCGAACAACTATGTTAAGGAAGTGTCTGTAACGTCATGTTGTACAAAGTGTTACAAGTTAGCTAGCAAGTGTCTGTAATCCTGTGGTCCTACCACCAACGCCGTTACAAAACGTTCTGTGTTTATTATTATCAATCTGTGTTGAGCAGATAGTGTGTGCTTGTGCTCTGTGAACTTCGGGTCTGGTTCAAAGATTAAAAAAAAATATATATCAGTGACTACTATTTTCAAAATTCATCATGGGGGAAATGTGGGACCAATGGAACAATTTTGACATTTTGGCTTGTTTCAGAAAACTGGCTGATACATTCAAAGTCAAGTGATGGTTTTCTTGTAGTTTGGGTTATTCTGCATAATTTAACATGAAAAAGTTGAATCGTCAGACGTGTTTCGACAGTTATGAAATGCCAATTTACCATGCATTTAACGTTTACAAAATTCGATAAAACTTAATTCTTTTTTGTGATCCATTTCTTTTCAAAATTCATTATAGGCCTATGCTCATTAGTAAACAAATTTTTGTTATTTTCCTCAGCCTATTTGTTACAAAAAGTTTGAGGCATGGGCGTCGGAGGGTAGGGCAAGGCCCACAAAGATTTTTAAATTTGACATTTTCCCATCAAATCTTATGCAAAAAAAGTCGTTTTCTTTGTTTCGAGTGGTGAAAATGAAATTTTGCCACTTTTGGTCCCTCCTGCAAACATATTTTTGGCCAATCCCTGGACATAAGTGTAGAAGCAGGAAAATTTTTGGGCGCGCGAAGGATTGTTGCCCGAAGCCCCCCAAACTTGACGAAAGTTTTTTGTGACTTTTGCCAATAAATTTTCTCCCATAAAGAACACTTTTTTGGGTGTGACCTCAAGAAAAGGATTCATGTGTTTTTCTGCAAACGTTGGGCACCATTTTTTGAAGTTAAACAACGTTGCGTGACATTTTTGCCCGGATTTCAATAAATCAAAACATTTGGGTTGCGCTTTGAACCCCAGCACCCCTGGCTCCTACACCACTGCCCCTGGAAAATCCACTTTTGGCCCTTGTCTGAAAAAATCCTTCCGACGCCCATGTTTAGGGGTACATGGCCAGAGAAAGTTTGGGAACCCCTGGTCTAAAGGGTATTCCAGTAACCCCCAACTCCAGCCCATCACCGGAAGATTTTAGCGGCATGCAGTGCACTTATAACAAAAGCTGTAGCTTAAAATCACGTTCAAATAGTTCGCATTTGCGAGCATGTCGGAATTCGTTTTCGTATTCGGTGCAAGTGCTGCTTGTGGTAAAATTACCGTTGAATGTTGCCTAATGCCGTTTTCCTACTTTTGACTGTATACCGAGTGGTTGCTGAATTGCATAAAAAATAAACTTCTAACTTGAATGCTGCTTGTCTACGAAGGGAACAAAAAACTCCGTCCAACTTCCAGACGAAACCATTTAGGCAAGAAAAAACTACACGTAAAGTTTGACTCACGTGACAGTACACTTCACTGTAGAACATGTCATACAAGATTGGGTCAAACTCACAAAGAAAAAAAGTTAAAAACAGAACTGATCCAAATAATCTTAAGTTACTTGTAGTTTTCTTACATAATTTTCCGCACATGGGGAATTAGGCGATGAACATTATCTTTACTAGTGTGCCATTGCTAAGTGTACTACAGTTTTCTTATTAGCTTTTTTATAGTCTGTTTATTTCTTCCATACTGGTAACATGGGCGTCGAAGGGATTTTTCGAGTAGGGCTTTTCCATTTCCAATACCGAAACTAAGAGAAAAACATTTTTTTACTAAAAAGGTAATAGCAAAATATCAACATTGCCTATCAAAAGGAATCCTTTCCCAGGAAAGGATCAGACACTAAGATCTTACAGAATGTATATTTCGCATACAAGGTAGTCACCAGCTCTTATTCAAATCGGATCTGATCAAAAAAATCAAAGCAAAATATCCATTTTCAAAATCCTGGGGGGCCCAAGGCCTCCCTTTCCGACGCCCATGATTGGTAATGACAAATGGCCGCAGACGAGATGTCACTTGAAAAGACCGATGGAGTGCACAAATTATATCCTGCAACAACAACCTCCTCCACCTTTCCAAAAAAAGGAATATGCTAAAAGCTTACAACGAAACAACTGTCTGTGAATGTTTGTCTTGTCGTTTGGACCGCCTAGAATCCAATGTAAGAGTAAAATGTTTCGTGAGGTAAAGTACTGAAGGTTGTAGCAACAACACTCAAATATTGTTCGCTTAAACGTCTAATTGCCACTCGTCCACTCAACCTTGCTTTGCATTAGAAACAAACGTACTATAAGGTATTAAAAACGAATCGTACACACGCCAAACATGCGAGACGTACTGTGCTGAGTTACGCAGATAACAGAAGGCATCTTCAACATTGCACAAATCTTCTATTCAACAGTTAAATATCCCCTGTTGTTGAATGATTTGCTAAACGGCACCCCAGGGCCTAATAGAAAACATATGATTTAGTTAAACTGGCAGTGCAAATTTTACAAAAAAGCAAACCACCGCGTTTCTTCTAAACTAGTCGCAATTTTCTCATTGCTTTCAGGACAACATTAAACTTCAGTAACATTACCAGCACAGAAAAAGTGAATTGAAAACGCAACGAAACAATGAAAGCACGTAGGTTGGAGAGCAGCAATTTGATTTCAGCAGCAGCAAATCATTTTTTTCCTGATTTTTTTATACCACCTTGCGTCAAAGGTCCTTTCTTTGTGGCCTTCGCTTTCATTTCAGCCAGTTTTTTTGCCTCTTCTCTTTGCTTTTCTTTAAATGCCTTGTCATCGTCGTCCATGTCAACTTGCTTCTTTTTCGGTTGCTTTAATGGTTTTTTCTTTCCGCCTTCCCTTCCAGACATCGTGGTTGTTGATCGTTTTGTTACCGGGATGGAAACACACTCTTTTGGCAAACACTCGACAGACAGGACAAAAGCAGTTTGATCAATTACTTGTAAGTCTACAAGACTGACACACCTACACAAGCAACCTGCGTGCAATCGTTAATGAAGCGAAACTATACAAACGGCAGAATAAAAACAAAAACAGCAAACAAGGAAAATTAATGCGCACCAACATAATCAAACAAGTTGTATTCACTATATAAATATGTAGAAATCAGTTATCAAACGACTGGCAAGTTTGATGTGGTCGGCTTGCGTTTTTTCTCAGTCAGGAAGTCAAGCAACTCCACTCGTTAACAAGAAATATAGACAAAATCAGATAACTGCACCTTTACGAGAAAGTAAACAATCAAAATTGTAGACACGTGCAAGCGCTCTACACAAAATAATTTCTTATTGGATGAACATCACAGAATGAATGCCTTCCATTGAAAGTGGAAAATTGTGCAGACTGCAAAGAAAACACCAAATCCGTGAGTAACATGATAAATTATAGGGTGCAACAAGTAGGACAAACACAGTAATTTACAAAAATACAGGACCACCCGAGCCACAATAACATACTCCAGCAAAGTTGGAACTATTGCATTACCATTCAGTTGACCAAATTACATTATTTATCAAAGAAACGCATTACTACACCATAGTCAATTCTGGATATATTCAAAGTGATTGATTTATGTCTGTAGTCATATGCAGTGCAGATTGATGTACGGTTGAAGTTTTTTTAACCTTTCTAAAAGCAGAGAAATTGTCCAAAAACCTTCATTATTGGCTGATGAGCGTGCAGTGCGCAGATAGTGGCTTTGCATATGGAAATACTCTTTATAAAGGCAAATTGTAAAATTGTAAAAAGATAACGATTTAGCAAAATTAGAGTTCAAAGTTCCGGCATGGAACTTACGGTGACATGAAAAAAACTGACAGACCACATGAAACTTCAAGAAAAAGTGATACTGATCATGCTGTCAGATACATGGCTTTATGTCATTCAACTTAAAACCTTATGGACCATCTGCAAAACCACGTCTCACATTAACAATGAAAAAGAAGGGATGATATTTTGCCAATAAACATCTTCACAGACCATTGAAAAATGGAGAAAAGTTTTGATTTCTGATGAATCTACAGTTTGCGGTACAGACGATGTGCAGTAGAAGACCAAAATGCCAAAGATTTTATGTGAAGTACACCAGCTGGGTTGCATTCTCTTCCCCCAAACACCACCATGAATGACCTGATATATGCTAAACCAGGGGTGACCAACACGTCGATCGCGATCGACCGGTCGATCGCCGAGTCTCAGTTGTTCAATCGCGCCTGATTTTGCATTGAATTGACAAGATACATAAAAAGAACATTTTTCAATCAATACTTCAGAAAGCACATAAAAATAAAAAAGTTGCATTTATGACATTTTGTACTTGTAACTTTATTACTGACCGGTCGATCGCGAAGTATCAAGAAAATTTCTAGTCGATCTCAGTCCAAAACAAGTTGGCCACCCCTGTGCTAAACAGCTTCGGGAAAGTGAGTATACAGCCAAAAGTCTGTATCCCATATTATACAGCAACATGCAAAAAGGGTCTGTTGTTTTGAGATCCATTGGGTAAATGTGGAAGGAAATGCAAAACCACACCAAATGATGAAGCTATCCTTCTTAGAAACAGCAAAAAGAATCCACAAAAGTTTTGAATTTCAGAAAGCTTTAGCATATTCTGGAGTACATGTGACCTCACCTACAGCAAGGCGCTGGCTGATACAAGCTGGTCAGAAGCTCAAAAACCATTAAAGAAGCAGCTGTTAACTGAGAAAATGATGAAAAAAAGATTAGCATGGGCAAAAAA
>JGI24159J19872_10013262_pt1 | contig 10722 bp, 4 predicted proteins | sample Ectturendosymbi4_FD_19872 | JGI IMG/M metagenome (IMG submission 19872)
TTCACTTTGCAAAAAACTGTATGATTTTATCTACTTTAGTTACTTCGCAATTACATTTTGAAATGTGTGCAGGACTTTATGGACACCCTGTATATCACTGGAGTTTTTTATGAGTAGCTTGAAATAGATCAGAAAACATACGTTCCGAGCGTTTTTGTTTTTCTTTGAATTGTTATTCAGCATTTTAAATCTTACTTTCCTCATTTTATTTTTTCATTATTCACTTTTCAAATTAAGGTGGTGCTTAAATCAATCTTACCTCGCCCTCCGCTCCTGATGCAATTGAAGAAAAACAAGTTCGACAATCCAGATCCAAGCAAATCACTTTCATTGCATAGCCTTCCTGGATAGTAAAAATACTCTTTGCCAGATGTCTTCTGTCAAATAATCTGGCCTGCAACGTCAGCTTACTGCTACATGCATAAAATAATTTCTTTGAAACATAGCATTTTCTCAAAAATTTTATTTAGTCTTAATAGATCGAAATTGTAGATCTGTTATGGCCTACTTTAATTCATGCTTTACTTCCCCTTCGCTCCATTTTCTCGTTTGAAAATCTGCTTTAAAATGTTCTAAAACAAAAGATCCGTTTTATGCTCGCAGTTTCAAACTCAGTCTTAAGCTTCAGTTTCTTGAGTCCAGACCCTGTTGGTTGTGCTTTTCCAACTAATTTTCAAATTTCTCCACAATTTTACGATACTTTGCCATTGTGATCAAGAAGTTGATGTGATATTCTGCTAAGTCAGATAGTGTTTGTAAGTCTCGATGGAAAACGAGCAACATTGTTGGTATCCTTCCATTTTTTGAATGGGAGAAAATTACCATTACTTGATTCTGTGCATCGAAACATCGGCTTAGCGCTGTCATTTTCAGTGCGTTTCGAAACAGATACACTCTCAGCCATTTCGACTACAGTCAAGCATGTCTTCGTGCTTATTGAATATTGTTCCACATTTCGTTGAGGCTCTAAATTGATGAATCCAAAACATTGGTTTTATTCTTCCTGACCGAACATTTTAAAGTAAAACCACTTCGTTTCTGTGGTGGTATGCCCTGCCTCTTCCTGTCTCAGTAGATATTTTTGTTGGTATGACTCATTTGAGCTTCATGCCGCTGCAGTCGCACTGCATCACGTTGAATTGACGGATGAAGAAAAGTACCATTAAAATATTGGAACAAACAATGTCTTTTTGTTGAACTCTCGCAAATTTTTCTTTGTTTACTACTTGTTCTCGTCTCGTTTCTTAACCTGGACCGAGCTTCTTTACCTTTAACTTTTGTTGGCATACTCGTGTATGGCAGTAGATTAGTGTGGAAAACAATTTGCATTGCCTTTATACTGTTTTCAGAAGAATGGTACTATCTAGTATATCAGGTAAAAAGACGTTTTGGAGTAGGAGAATATACAAAATGACTGAGTGTTCTGGATGAAAATTGAATAAGCTTCAGTTCAGCTTAGCTTCGTTTCTACTCGTTTTTGTAGTCTTTTTTGAAGCGTTTCACGTGATCGGAACTCTGTTGCGAGTAAGATGCGCACGCGACAATGCAGGTATTGTGAATAAAATTAAGTAAGAGGATGTCTTGCAAGACAAGTCTATTTAATAGAATGAGCACACACCAAGTAGTTTGTTCTCAATCAGAAGCTCATCAACGTGAACGTAACATCAACATTTAACGTAACTTACGCGTCAATGTTTCCTATGTACCACTCTTGCTAGATTGATAAATGGATTTTAACACTCTAAATGAGAAGCCATTCTTGTTAGAAAGCCACTACTGACAAACCTTGGTTGATTCAAACTGCAGTATATATTTTTCAAAATGCTTGAGTGAAATTGCAGTTGAATATTTATTTGTTGAATAAACTATTCGATCATTGGCCGCAAGTGGCAAACACACTTAATGCAGACCGTAAGGATAAGGTGGATAACCGATACAAGTTTCTTTAAAACAATTAAAGTATATTTGTTAGCATAGAGAAACGAACTGGCTGTTTGGACATAAATGTTGTTCTGAATCTATAAAAATTTTAATCATGTAAGGTTAAGCGGAAGAAATAAATTAAAAAGGATTCGCCAAGACGAAGTGCAACCTGTTGTGCACACAAAACAATATCTTCCTATTTATTTGACAAACTTACAATAACATAAGATTAAATGGAAAAGCGTCATCATAAAGCAAAAGCGAGGAAAACCAGAAAATGTCAAAGCTTTTTTTCGCGCGTGGTTAGGTTTCAATTCAATGAACAAAATCAACTTGTTTTCCTCACAGACTCTATTTGAATAAGAGCTGATGATCCTACCTAGTGGGCGGACTGTATACTCTGATAACATCGAAGCGTCTGATTCTTGACTGTGAAAGGATGCCTTTCGATAGACAGCGTTTTCCTCCCACGCGTTTTTTTCGGTTTGAGATGTAATAAGATGTGACAGTTGCTTCTTGTGCGCAACGACTTAGCTTCATTTTGAGGTAAACTGCCAGCAGAAAAGTCTCTTCCGACAACTTAAGAACAACCCACGAAAGAAACATATCCTAAGCTTGCACAACCGGTCGGTCTCCTTGTTGCGTGACAAAACGTCTACGAGCTGTTAACTTCTTTCAAACGAAAAAAGGGAAAACTTTCGTCCTTTAAACCGAAAAGCTAATTGACTCTGGAAAACCCACGTGGAATAATTCAGTCGAGAAGCTCTATTTTGCCCTCACGCCTTGTCTAAGCTGCGTGGAACAGGTCATGTAACTGAAAGAAGTTAATTGTACTTCTGATGAAAACTGTTTTCTTAATCTTCAAGAAAACGTTTGCAATATTAGCAAGCCTTTTACGATATTAGCAAACATTTTTGTTGTTTAGGTTTTCAACGAGCTGCGTAACATCACTTCGGCTAGCGAGGAATTGCATTGTCCATTAAACGTTAGGTATTGAGCCCTGCACAGAAAATAGAATTACTTGCGGCTGTCGTCCGCACTTTTGCACCGATCTGAAAGCGTCTCAAAAATTTTGCAATCCTTCGTTAATACTCAACCGGGTTGGCAGAACATTTTAGAGAAAATCCAGGTTAAAAAAATTAAATCGAACTATATAATCTATCGGCTTCATACCTCCCAAATTGAGCATAATAACTGCTTAATTTTTAAACTAACTTTTGAAAAATACACTGAATCTGGTTATCTTCTAAGTTATGAAGGTATGGCTACGCATGTCAAGAGAAGACCACATAGCAGAACACGTAATTTGATGTCAAATATATCGCCCACTGTGGCTAACACAGCAAACGAGTAGCACGCAGTAGTTAAGCTAACCTCCATGCAGCTTGTGCTCTACCATTCAAGTAATAACGTCTCTTAATCGGCCCCACGCCGACAACACCGTATCAATAACCATAAGTGCGCCCGTAGGCGTATTCTGGCCCAGCAAAGCATTGAACCAATACAGGGTCAAAAATAAATTCGAGATTCTTAATTCAAGCTGTAAACCTAATGCGCTCGAGCAGCAACAAATAAATTACTTGAAGTACGCTAAAAGTGCAGATAAACTAAAAATTAGTTAAACGTGACCTTAGAAAAAGCACATTCGTTTCAACCTGTGTTCGATTTTGACCGTTTGGAAGCATGCCTGGCAATCCACTTCCATAAAATATTTCTCATCAATGTTGAAAATGTAGTGTTTTAGAACGGCAATGGTTCACTCCCAACAACAACATAATTTTCTGTAAGAGCGTTTCTTGATATTCATTGTTTTTCTGGTAAAACGTCGTTTTTTTGAACCCCAACTCTTCCAAAACATTTGCATACACAAGTTCAGAATGTCATACAGTGGTCACAGTAATTGATTTTATATTAAATTACGTGTTCTGCTACGTGGCCTTATTTTGATACACATACCCTTAGTGCAACAAGTCTCTGCATTGGGTGCAAACGAAGATATTAGCGCTATCGCTGCTTTTCCACATTTATGTGAGCTGATTTTCGAAACCGTCAAAACTAACGCGAAACGACATGAAAATAAGTAATAGCAAACAAACAGCGCCATAAATTGTGTTGGAGAGCTTGATAACCGGCTTATTATTTCAGTAAAAAACAAAGACTTGTGGATATAGGAAGAAGCTGTTCACTTCACACAACATAACACGAAAGTGACAAATAAACCATAAGACGCACATGAATTCACAGTTCAGTGGCAGGTTTAGGAAATTACGACCCCGGCTCCGATCAAAATATAGTAGTATGTTAGAGTTTTTTAATTGCCCAATAACTTGTACTTGTCATTGATAACATCAAGCTATGTATCTCCTAGTTCAAGAAATCTCTGACAATTTTGCCTCTGTGGTACTTAGAAACTCGAAGTGTTGATGTGTTATTTTGACAGCGAAAACCTACATGCTGTTTTGACTCTTCTCGCCTTTTTGCTGGCTTAGTAATCAGCATAGGCAATGTTTATGGCAGTGTTTGGCCTCCTTCCACGATAAGCTGCAGATCGACACTGCAAGCTGATGTTTCTACACCACTGCTGCTGACAATCTCTACTTTTCATACAACATTTCGTTTTCTCAGCGATCTTTTCAGCATTTGTTGCATTTCTGCGCTTTGCAACTTTTGAAAACAGTGTTACTTCTTTTTCAATACAACTGCAAGTTAGCGTCGTTTTGAACGTGTTCACCATGAACAACACAGCTGACACAAAAACATTAACTTATATTTATGTATCCAGCATTCAGCAACCCTGCTTTATTCATTGTCCAATTACACGCTTCGTTCTTCCACGCCACATGCTAATTGCGAGAAACGCTGAGGAAATAACGAAAGGACTATTAGTTTTGCTTGGGCGAGAAACCTAATTGGTCTTTTGAAAAGCGAGCAGTGCTTTGCTTCAGAAAACTTCAATAAGCCACGACTAAATAGATCGGCTGCTGCTTTAGTGCCATTAAGACCGGAGGTAACGGCGGATTGCTGCGGGACACATACGCGAGTGTTGTCTTCATCATGCTGCTTGCTCGAACAAATTAAATAGCATGAATGGCGATTTGCAACTGATGCGTTTTCAAATATCAACAGGCAGACGACATTTTAGCACAGCATTTTAGCGCGTTTTAGGTGACGTTAACATCGTAAAGAAGGCCCATAGCCACGGGAGGCATTCGAGGACAGTTACCCCCAATTTGTTTTGTACCCCCCAAATTTTGTCGTGCCCAGAAAAAGTTGTTTCAAATATTAAAACTATTAAAAACATATATTAAAAACAAAATTATTTACCCCCTAAAAATGTATTTTGCCCTGACAAACCTTAAAGCCTGGCTACGTGCTTGTTGCAAAGCGAAAATTGAATACTGTGCCTCCCAAACTGTGATGACGGTGAAGTGCGACGAGGCACGTCTTTTCTGAAACTAAAATATTTGCTAAAAATTGGACAAAAATGGTATGTGTTGGAACTTTTTCCACATTATGTCAAAATCCGTATTGCGCAAGCTTTTCATAATTAAGCAAGAACAATTCATTGTAATATCTGAAAATAATTGTAGTCAACAGGACTGTTTACTTTGCAGTGTACGAAACGTGATGGTTAATAAACAAATAACAATTGCCGCATTCTATTTCTACAACCTAAACTTAAAACAGAAAATCTTTAGCTGCTCCGACAGTGTCGCAATCAGTTAGATCCATAGTTTCCACAAGATAGCAATCGTCTGTTTATCTGAGTCTTATTTAAGTACTTTTTTGCGTCCTCCACAAAAGTAAAGGAAATCTTCCATACAAAAACGTTTTAAGCGATGCTAACAGCGTTGTGCCTCAGCTTGGTCGACTGAAATAAATTTTTATTGTAATAACCAACTCCTAAACTTTTGAGGTGCACCAAAAGACGTTTTTATTTTGTTTAAGTGTACTACATAACTGACTATGCTATTAGCAGTATAGTATTTTCTTAAGCCTACTCCGTTGCAGTAGTTCAAATCGCGACAGTATACTTTTCTGTCTTGGTAAATTGTACTAAGTACTAAACCAATACGGCAATCTTGAAGAAAACATGTCGTCAGCAATGTCTATTTTGATCTGAAAGATTTCCATTGCTGCATAATCAGTCTGAAACATACTTTGGAAAGCAGCTAAGTCTCCTTCTTAGGATTCATGTTAGTCAGTTACTTTTGACGCGAAGTCGCAATATAGAAACAGCACACAAGAACCATTCTGCAACCAAGGCCTGTTTCAGTCATTTTTTACGCCACACTCACTTGCGAAATGCAAACAAGAATAAACAAGAAGATTTTTAACTTTTCAAAACTGTCGCAAACAACCTTGTTGAACGACAACAGCTGCTCAGCCCACTGTATACCTCAGAGTAACTCGGACTCCTTCGCAGTCCTTACCAGTAGCTGCTTGCTTTCAGAAAAACTAATTCTACCCCAGATGAAAGCTTTGCTCAGATAAGCTACAATGCACCGTCGGCAGGACATCGCTGATGCAAGCACTTCATGAAAAACGTCCCCCGTGACAGGAAATCGAACATCTGATCAAAAAGTAATGAAAAATCTCATGACAGTCGGTCGATTCAATCTATACGAAAGGATGCTTATACACATGGCTTCTCCGGGTTTGTCGCAATTGCCACAGCAAAGCTTATATTTAGCCTGAACTGTCAGGAAGGTTCTTGTTACTGTCTTTCATCCAGTATGAAGAAAGATTGCGTCAATACTGTGTGGTTCCGAGTACAACTGGTTTGAAGAATGACGTGTTGTAGGTTCTTTAAAATTGTTTTGGTGACAAACCTGTGTAACTTGTTGCAAGAAAAGAAACTATCGTGATTTGCTTTGCAGCGTCATGAAAATAAACAAAAAGCGAAAGTTGAAGATTAATTCGTTGTGTGCGCGAGCTTAAGCATAAGCAAAGCTCACAGTAGGAAAAATCAAAGCAACGACTGTCACTTGAGGATTGTTGATATAAAATAAATTTATATCAGTTAATTTGTTTCTGCGTTTCACAAATTTAATACTTTCCATGTTTTAGCCAAAACAGTTCGAGCTGCTGATCACGTGGATCGTTGATGTGTTAAGTGGCACTGTTTGATTGAAAACGAAATGCAACGTATGGCATCATGCAATCATCTTATCCCTACGAGGAAAATGTTATCTTTCTATGGACAATAACACGGACACCTACCACAAATGCTGCTCGCAACGTTGTCTGTCATATGTGAAAACTTTTAGCACAAAGAAGTTTTGACAATTGTGGAAATGACATGCGCTTCAAGTCTTCACTAGTATTCACGTGCAGATAATAAACTTTAAAGCACCCAAAAGCATTGATAAAATTCCTAACAACTAAGTGGTTACAGTAATTATCGTCAATATTTTGACAGAAACCCCACTACGATAAACTTCTTCCGTATCCATGGCTCTATTTCTTTGCTAAAAACTACGAAAACATGTCAACCATACCAGTACCTTGCAGCATTCATTGCGTTACTGAGTATCGAAGTATCGGACTTTGATTTAAAACGTAGATTTTCAGGGTTTCGAATCATTGTGCGGCGTCAGGTAATTTTTTCTTGTTTTGTTTCTGCACACTCCACCAAACCGCATTCTTACAGAATCAATTTGCTTAGTCAAAGGGATGATAATGGGCCCGCCGGGCTGGATAAACTCTAAGTACCACCTGTGTCTCACATTTACAAAAAACAAAAACCTGTTGATTAATTTTATTTTCACAATAATTCTTGCATCAAGTCATGAAAATGGCAAAATAACAATGTAGGAGGAAACAGAGGTTGAGAGCGGTGCCGCAGATGAATCACTTCACACAGGATAGCGGTAATGGTCGATCAGTGGTTCAAAAAGTGACAGAAGTGCTCGTTATCAATCAATTATCGTCGACACTCCACAGCAATGGTTTTCAACATCTCTGCTCTGCGGCGCCACCATTTGCGAGGTATTCGAATCGTGAAAAGCTTAAATGAACGGGTTTACTTTGTTTTTGAGTCTATAGTAGTATTGCCTAATAGGAAATGGACACACTGTCTGCCCCATTCTTTCGCGTTACCCTTCGTTTTTAGGTTATGTTAACCAAAAACTAAATGCTTTTCATTAATATTCGCTTGTGCAGCAAGTTTACAAACTGCTTGTCACAAAGAATTTGCGGCGAATCTGTTCCGTTGTTTGCCATTGTATCATGTTCACGGCAAGTCTGCGTTAAGCTCGAGTTTTCATCAATAAAGCAACATCAGTAAAAGTGGAATGTTTTGTAAGTAATTGCACTGGAAAATGAAACAAATCTTGCAAGTCTTCACTTCGCCTTCCGATCTCAAAACGCTTTCTTTTTTTCCTTGCAAAGCCATTTTTATATATTTGTTATAGTTCATCTTTGGCTTGCAGATTCTTGAGGCAAATGCACTGCTCGTAAAACCATGGCATGCTAAACATCTGCTTTGGCTTTCTGTCTGAGAAGAGACTTTCGTCTACAATGCCATGTCTGTCTCATCCCGCAGATTATATCTGAAGCAGTTCCTATTCCTTTTTCAACCCAAATGACCACTGGTGTTTTGCAGGCTCCCACTCCCCTAAACATTTTATGAGCCAGTCTACTTGGAACTTATCACAGCACTACGCAGCGCTGCTAGATATAGCAGCCGCATTGGCGCCATCTATGCGTGTGCTGCGTATCTTCTCTTGCGTTCCTTCGAAGTAGCCGTGTTAGCGCCATCTATGCGTATACTTTTTTAATACCGCCACGTATCTATGTTCGTGTTCTTTCGAGTATCTATGTGTTCTTTGTTATTTCCATGTATGCTTAAGTTCTACGCCGTTGTGCATGGGTGTCAAGACCTAATGCAACGAACAATAAGCATCAATCACAGGCGCACCTTTAAAGGACAAAGAATAGTTTTTAAAAAGGCTACTCAGTTTATGTTTGAGGCGTTTTTCGCAGCAGCGAGTTAAGTGTTTCGTTCCTGCAGTTTCAAACACGAGACAGACGTTTTTTTCATCTTCATCGTGTAATAAAGTAGCAGGATGAAAGCTACAAACTCTGAACTATCATCAACAGAAAAACACGAAAATTATGAATCTAACGAAAATTATGAATTTAAGAATCGTCTTTCTCCTCATAAGCACCAGGCAGCGATACTGGAAGTCGACGGTGAGCCAGGCTTACATTTGGCAGCGAGGTATGGACTATGGAGAAACTTCAAGAAAAGACTGTAGGAAAGGAGCAAACGTAACAATGCAGCGATTAAATCGAAAAAGCTCTGTGGATGTTCAATCAAAATATTTTTGCATCGTTGCTCAAAAATGGTCTTTCCTCATTCCATCATCATCATGGCTCATCCCGTCGTTGTCGACGATGAGCTCCGCGCTTCTCCGTTTTTTTCTGCGTAGCTTGTGGCTGACAATGAATAACCATAACTCAGAGAGGCACGTCACTTGTTCAAAAACATTCAGCCACATTGTTTCGGTAAGAACGGTGCCTGAAAACTGCACCTCCATCTTTTTCGGCTGGGGCTCCACCAGGATGGTTTACGTGATGTCTGCAAAGCACCAGAAACTGTAGCACACTTTCTACTGATCTGTCCTGAGTACCATGCACGAAGCGGAACACTGCTAGTAAACTTGAAAAAGATCGGAGTCAGTATAAATCCTACAGACATCCTTCTTCGACTCGACAACCCTCCGTTTCCTTCAATGCCCTGGCGTCCTTGCACTGATTTGTGTTTTTTCTAGCTGAATATTAATTATCGCCAAATAAAATCAACTCAACTCTTCCACTGAGCGTGTTGTTTAAACCACTGCTTGACCGCACTAGATCTCGGGGCAGGTGTTGAGCAGCCATTCGATTGTTCATCGCCCAGAACCGTCAGGCCATGCAGTCCATGGGGATGTCGATGGATTGGACAGTGGAGGACAACATGGTCGACAGTTTGTTCCGCGCCACACTCACAGGCCGCAGAGGAGACCATACCCCATTTGTACAAGCAGGAGCGGAAACGTCCGACACCGGTGCGGAGGGGTTAAAGCGGACACAGGCTCTGCGGAGTCTTGCGGGTTTGTCCGTCCACTTCGCATTCCATTGGTGATCCGCCCACTGCGCCGCATGTATGTTGTTGTTGTCAGATGAACTCATGAGATGTTGTGCGGTGGACACAAATGGGTGTCTCGATTTGAGGCGCCGTGCCTTTGCACTCGATGGACGGGTGAGCGCTGAGTGGAGCAGATATCCAGGCTCCATGGCACGGCGTGCAAGAGACAGTGTGGCTTCATTGAGACGAAGCTCAGCAGGTTGGATGCCTGCGAGGATTGGAAGATTGTCCGCTGGTGTAGGACATAGACCTCCAGTCACAGTTCGCAAGGCGTCGTTGATGACGGGGTCGATGAGGCGGGTATGAGCACTGCGGCACCAGACAGGTGTGCAGTACTCTGGGGTTGAGTGCACAAAGGCTAGGGTGGCTATTCGCAGAGTTGTTGCTCCAGCACCCCAGCCGGAGCCAGCCAGCCGCCTCAGGAGGACAACGCGTGATGTTAGCTTCTTGTGAGGTGACTCAAGGTGTCGGCGATACGTGAGCGACCTGTCCAACGTTACTCCGAGGTATTTGGGCTCGGAACAGAAGGGCATGGTTTCGTTGTTGTAGTTGACTTTAAGCTCGTTTAGCTTCCTTGTTGTTGAGGTGGAAGGCTGCCGACACCGTTTTTGTAGTGCTGAGCTTTAGCTTCCAAGTCTGGAGGTATTCACCTACAGTTGCCATTT
>JGI24159J19872_10013263_pt1 | contig 10722 bp, 4 predicted proteins | sample Ectturendosymbi4_FD_19872 | JGI IMG/M metagenome (IMG submission 19872)
AAGAGTTATGACCTGAAAACAACAAACAAATTTTAATAATTCATTTGTTGTTTCATATAACATCTGAACCAGAAATGCTAAAAAGTTGATCAAAGACTCAAAAGACTTATTCTAGCCTAGTTTCCAATGAAAACTTGAGCGAAATGCTTTGGTCTAGCGGTTGAGCCCTAGATCAAGTAAAATAGACAACAACCTACCTCCTCACTGTTGACGTCACTACAAAAAACAAAAAAAATTTAATTGTTGACTTCCTGTGTCTTCTGAGGGTTTGAACAGCTCTTCAGCGCAGTTGGCAGAGGAGTTACGCCATCACTAAGACATGTGACAACTGCTTGATTTAGGCTATGGTTATGTACAATATGTTTGTACACCAGCAGCGAACGTGTTAAAACAACTACAAACAAAGTGTTTTGAAAAAGTAGAGTATCTGCAAACGTAAAAACCATACAGGGTCAGGGTACTAGTTTATTAATAGGGTTAAAAATATAAGGAAATTTCTTAAATTTTCATGTCTAAAAACAATTTAACACTTCCTGCTTGCTTAATTTCGTTTTGGTAAAGTCTTTGAAACTCTATAACCTGCCAGTCGTTGCGTTAAAGAGCTGTTCAAACCTGTAAGATACTGAGAGAATCTTCTGGTCGTAAGTGGGGTAGGTTTTTGCCCTTTTTGGCTCATGTTATCTGGCACTGGGCCCAGTTGCTAAGTGGAAGTATTTTGTTTAATTTCTATTAGAAACTGAATCTTTTCAACCTTTGATTGGCTTTCTGTCATTTCTGGTTCAAAAGTAATGGCCAAAGAACCATAAAATCAGTTTCTTTTCCAAAAATTTGTTATTTTACCCTTAACCTCTTAGCACTTTGAGAGCCGGCATGTGATATATTCGTACCTAGATTTCGGCTTAAAACCAGCAGTTTTCGGTTGCTTTACCAACACCATAGCTCCTCTGCCGATTGCTCTAGAGAGCTGTTCAAGGGCTCAAACGCATCGGCCTGTCTTCTAGTCTGCACTCGAAAAAATTTTGGTTGGGGGTTACAGATTTTTTGAGTGACGTCATAAATGAAGTAGTGTTTAAGGCCATTTTGGCTCATGCTACCTGGCCTAGGTCCCAACCGTTAGGCCAAAGTATTTCGCTGAAGTTTTTATTGAAACTAGGCTCGAGTCCGAGTTGTTTGAGCCTTTGATTGACTTTCTAGCGTTTCTTGTTCAAAAGTTATGATCTAAAATAAATAAATTAATTAATCATCTAATAACTACTCAGTCAAATATTTTTATTACTTTAGATCATAACTTTTGAACCCGAAACCCCAGCAGGTCATCCAAAGTATCAAAGACTCTGATTGTAGCCAAGTTTCCCATAAAAACTTTCAGCAAAATACTATCATCTAACGGTTTGGGCTTCACTTATGACGCCACTCACAAAAAATCTGTAGCCCTCCACCAAAACTTTTTTTGTGTACAATCTACAAGACTTGCTGTGTCTTTTGAGCTTTTGACTGGGTTTGTAGTGCTTACCAGACCAAAAAAATTCTCGCACAAAGCCACGTGCGTTTCGTTTTTTTTCTTAAATCTCTGATTTCGGCCAGACGCCAAAGTTTTAATGACCACATTATTATCCACTTGTTGAAAAATTTTTTTCTACAAAATTATTATCAAATATGAACCTAAAAACTAAATTATGTTTTATTTTCCTATTCTCAGCTTTATTGGGGAAGAATGGATTCATGTGCCAAATTGGTGACACCGGTCATTTGGGCCTGTGTACATGGAATTTTGAGTTTTAAAAAAATATAAGCATGTTTTTGTTTTTTGTCAGTGTATTTCATAACAGAAAAGCAAAACGGAAAAAAATAGGTTACCTGAAGCAGCACTCCTGAAAAGAAACAAGTTTGAAGAGCTGAGTCATTACAAGATCAGACTTTTATCAATTGATATCAATTTGCATTGAAATGACTGCTTTTTGTCCTATAACCACAGTATTTCTGTAAATGACAGCAATGCAAAGATGAACGTCAATGCTTTCGTAATTATTTACACTAGTTGTTGAAATGTCGTAAGGGATCTCAGCCGTAGGATTCTCATGTTTTTTTGTTAAATGTAATTTTGTTCTTTGTCTCTAACGAAGCATTATAAAACTGATAAGAAAATTATCTTATGAATGGTTTGCACTTCATCAAAGGGAGCATTGCATATACCAAATCAACATTTGTTGCAAGTTTTGAAAGCATTTGAACATGCTCTGGAGTCGCAGTTGAAGTAAATTACTGGTAATAGGGCTTGAAACAATTTTTGTGTTTGTTTAAACCAGTGATGCAGTCAAGAGCGTAACCTTCGACACCGAGACCTGGTTAAAACTTCAAGACTGAGACTTCATCTAAAACTCCAAGACTCAAGACTTGAAATTTGAGACTGAGACTAGTGACTTCAAAATTTGAGCATTTTGTCAAAATTTTGTTTTGAATGTCGTCATCACTTCTGAGTTGAATTTTTTTTAATTTTTGGCATTTTCCAATATGCTTTGGTTGTTTCTTACCTGCAAATACACCAAACATAAAATCGTTGAATTTAGAAATTTAACTAATTCCTTTGCAATGTTCAAACTCTGGAGACCTGTAGCCTTCGAGACCGAGACTTGCAAAAATGGGTCTGTAGATTTCATCATTGGTTCAGACATAGATGTTCATTGCATTTACTACAAAGAGTATTGGATTCCCCACTGCATTTTAGGCAGTGATGGAGTCTCAATTTGGTCGTGTTGTTGAGCGTGTTGTTAATCTGCTGTATTTGCAGATTGTAACAACCAAAGCAGATAGAAAAAATGCCAGAAAAACTTCAGAGTAACAACAATATTTTTTGAATATTTGTAGAAAAATATCGGCATAATCCACACATTTTCGATTCTTGTGTCTTGGATTTTTCGATTAGGTGTTGGTCTCAAAGGTTTGACCAGGTCTCGGTCCCGACATTTAGGTCTTGACTGCATGACTGATGTTACATTCTTGCATCATTGTCACCTTGCTCCCACCTACAACCAATCTTATCTCTTCACATTTGTGACCTGCATGTTTCCGAAGAGCAGATTCCCCGGAATTTGTAGCTTGTTGTCAATACCCCATATTTCAATTCCAAAGATGATTTTGCATTTGTTTGGAAATTGTTTTCGCCTTTTTTGATAAAAGCTTCAGTTATGCTGGATTTGAAGTGTGGAAAATTATTTTGCTTTGTATTCGGAACACCAGAATAATCAATCCTATCTCTGCAAAAGCTATCTAGTCATGGCAACCAAATCAACAAAATGAAAATATGAACTATGGTAATCTTGCATTCATCTTAGCCCAATTCTGAAATACAATTTGTTTCAATTTGTGACTCTTCCAAAATGGAAAGTTTAGACTCTGCAATGTTTCTTTTTGAATCACTGTTGCAGACATTGTAACCGCGAAATGCCATTTCACAAGTGTCTTCTTTGGGATCAGATGAATCGCTGTTAAGTCATTTCTCGTAGGTATAATATAGCATGGATCCCCATTATTGTCGTACTACTTACTATTATCACTTTCACATTCTGAAAACCTTACTTTCCAGTAATTTTCTTGCCATAAAATGATCTTGGTTCATTTAGTGAGAACCTACACCTTTTTCCACAAATATCTGGACATAATCAAAGAGAAATAACTGCAAAAAAGAGAAACTGCAATCCACAGACTTGCGGAATAGTATTGTTTATCCACGATTTTATGCCTAAATGACCACTGTGCAGAATTCGTCCCAGCCACAAAAACCTGCCTAAAAACTCCCAAAGCAACGATACTAAACAAAACACCACATTCTTGTTCTACAGCAGTGACTCTATATTCCTGATTTTTTCTGTTGTCCAGAACCAAAAATGATCATAAAAATCTCTAGTGAATCTCTCCTGCTAACAACCAACAGTTGACAGAATTCAAGATGGTGGATATCAAACCTGTAATCACTAAAAGGCGATAAAGCGCTTGAAACAAAAGTGGGACTCGGCCGAATTCGGGACACCGGTCATTGAGCCATAAAAATAATAGAATCTATTTAAATAAGACGTAAGGACTGATGATGCATAGTTCTACATGAAATCGATTTTGTATATAAATTCGTGATTGATTCCTTGCTTATTTCACGTTTGGAGTGATGCGCAGTGATTTGAATCGTCACAAAAAGATGTTGGAGTGATTTGAATCGTCACAAAAAGATGAACGCAGAGCCCAATCAGCTAATTCTTCTAAAGCAGGAATCTCAAACACTCCGTGAGTCACATGTGACCCCCGAGGACATTTTGTGCGGCCCATGATGCCTTTTGGGTATTTTCATACAATCAGCGTTAAAGTTTTTTCGTTTATTCACCAATTTTTAAAAGTGCTTGGCCAGCGAGTGAACAAGTTTTTTTAAACTAACGTAGAGGCAGATAGAAATTATTTCCCTATAACTCCGATACATTTCGCAAGAAATAAAATGTAAAAGCTGTTTCTTTAAAGGTTCAGGTGCTGCCACTGTTGAGTTGTGTCATAATGTGGCCCTCTGATCGCTTTATAGGGCCTAATTTGGTCCTGGAGGAATTTGTGTTTGCGACCCCTGCTCTAAAGCCTATAGAAAACCTAGAGCTGTTGATTGTAATGTACATGACCTGGTGCAATGACAAAAAAAGTTTTTGTATAACTTTGGTTTAAGTTTTTGTATAAAGTTTTATGAAGTACAGTTGTAAAATCTTGACTTGCAAACTTTAGAATGTTAATACATTGAAGTCATGTTTTGCCACTACTGTGGTTTCCCCTGAACAAGTGCCATTAACACCTTCGGAGCTGTATGATGCATATGCGTCATACTTTCATGTGTCATACGTTCAAATGCACAAAGTGTGGAACGACGCATATATGAGTCACATTCAAACACAATGCGATAACTTTTCGCGTACTTGTTTGTTTGCAGCGAAATTTTCCACAAATGTTCTTCATATCAAGACACGCTAATCCTGAAAATTTCTTACAAATTAACATAAAAACTTTTTGAATTACGAAGTTTGGTGGCAAACCATCTTATTAGGCCTAGGCTACAAGACTTTTTCAAAAAAGTTAGGTGCGAACAGTTGTTTGGTAACGCAATAGCATTTTTTGCACTCATTTGGTTGCAGTGAAAATGTACCATAATGTTCTCCATACGAACCCGCACAAACTCTGAAAATTTCAAGTAATATTAGAAGGAACTTTTTTAGTTATGCTATTTGGTATCAAGCAACGGTTTGCTAATCTTAGGCTACAACACTTTTTAGAAAACGCTTAGGTCTTGACAGTTGTTGCGTGTATAAGAATAACTTTTTTTAGTTGTGTTGGTGCACAGAAAACTTCCATATACAACATTCATACCTATTCTCATCATCTCAGAAAATTTGAAGTAATTCTAACGTAAAGCTTCGGAGTTAGGTACCTTTGTTTCGTAACTACACATGCACGCAGGCTACAAAACTTTATCCTATTCAGCAGGGTTAAGCAGTTGTTCTGTGAAGCACCGTAACATTTTCAAAACTAAAGTTTTTGCACCCAAAATTTACAAGAATTATTTTCGAATTATGAATTTTGTCTGAAAATTTGAATCCAGTACATCAAGAACTTTGCGAGTTAATACTTGTTGAATCGAGCAACCGGACTCTTGTTCCTGAGCATCAGACTAATTGTTTGTGTGCGTGGCTGGCAACGCGCTAATTTGGGTTCAGTAGTTGTTGAGTAGGGAGCAATTACTTGTAACGTGCTTGGTCTTTTGCAACCAAATTTTGGATGAATGTTTTTTGCGTGAAAATGCCTCTTACCTGAAAATTTGAGGTCAATTGGGCGAGTACTTGAGTTATTCAATTTTGAGTATAGCTGTTGGATGAAAACAACCTAAAAACTGTCCCGTGCCTGCTAAATAATCGCGTAGAATTCACAGCGCACCGAAGGTGTTAACACCAGACAGAAAATTACCACATTTATGCCACCTCCATAAAGCACCTTGCATTTAAAGCCCAATCTGCTACATTTCCTCCTAACTCAAATTTCCTTCGATAGTTTTATATGTAAATGAATGAACTTTCAAGAGAAAAAGGTTGTCAAATTGAAGTCGAATCTGTATGTAGACTGTTGTCTGTCCCAGAATTTACATTGCCTAAAGATAAGTCAACCAGACAGTAGTGAATGCATTTACATGCTGTTTCACTAATGTGTGAGTGGAAAGTTGCTGTGTTTTGTATTTGAGAACTTCATACAATGTAGAGTATGTTGAAATATTATCAGCATGTGTAGCATCAGTTAAAAAAACTTTTCCTCTGTACTGATGATTTGTTATATTGCACACAGTTGGCCAAAGATCTCTTGCATCCCTCAGCTGAGGAAGAACGACGAAAACATAAAAAAAAGCGGTTGGTTCAGTCTCCTAATTCATACTTCATGGATGTGAAATGTCCAGGTATGTTTTTGAAAGGTGTATGTTAGCTGATTTTCACAATGTTTCACAAGTATTTGAAAGCTCAACATGTTGTACACCAATTTAGGTGGTGTATGGTCATTTGCTGTGTTTTTTGGACCATAATGTGTGCTTACAATCCTTTAATTTTCTCAAAAGTCGAAAGTGCGCCTAGCTAATGTATGAATCTGGTTATGCTTTCTAACCTAGAACCAATTTCATGTGGTAAATGGTGCTTTTATTCAATTTTTTAATTTAGAGCTTAATATGCTGATGACATCAGGTGATGGGTTGTGTATTCAACTTTTCTAGTAGGATGTGAGTTTTGCACACAGGATATCTGCATAATATCAGAAATGTGTTTCTAATCTCGTGCATTGCTTTCTATTTTTACCACAAAACAACTTTGCTGTAAAAGCAGTATCTGACTCTTGCAAGAGACAATATATAAAAACAGCAGCAACAATTGATACTGTTACAGTTACTACCTTTTACAGATTTTCTGTAATATTTTGTAGGTTGCTACAAAATTACAACTGTCTTCAGTCATGCGCAAACAGTTGTCCTTTGTGTTGGCTGCTCGACTGTTCTGTGCCAACCTACTGGTGGAAGGGCAAGACTAACTGAAGGTAATTAAGGTTGCATGGTATTTAGGAACCTGTTAAGTCATGCGCAGGCAAATTTTGGCGCAGAAGCTATGATCAGCCATAACTCCTGAATGGATTGAGCTAGAGAGCCAGTGAAAATATCCCTGGATGCGTGGGACAGGAAGGAATCCAATCAACTTGACAAAAATATACCTTTACATCTGCAATTTTTGAGAGAAATCCATATTTGTGAAGTTAACATTAGGGTCAGACAGATATGTAAAAAATCTGTTATCCGGATAACGGATATATCCGGATATTCAACAGACGAAATGACACGTTGCTAAAGTTTTAATGACGATTAAAATATTGACTCAAATCCATTTAGCAGTCAAAATACAAATACCTGTTACTTTTGTACTTTAGGTAACTCTGTACAGTACAACGAAAAACACAAATTTGTAATGTTTATTTTTCCTTAATGTGCTCTTCATTGCTGTGAAGGTTTAGATTTATGCATCTCTTATTTCTTGTGCTTGTATACTTGTCAAGCGTAATAGAGCAGAATTTCCCAGCCCATTTTTTCATTTTGAACTTTTCTTTTATATTGCTTTTCAGTTCATAGAGGAATGTCATGACAAGAGTTCTAACATTGCTCTGTGTTTGGTAACCTGTATCCTCTAGCTAGAAACGCATGCCTCATTTGCCTGCTGGTAGCAATTTGTTAAAAGAAGTTCTGTCAACTCTGCAACAATTCTCCGAGGCTTTGACTGGATTTAAAAAAGTTGTCAATTGCGCTTTTACCTGTAGAACTGACTGCCAAAGAAAAAGAACATGTGCTTTTGTCTGTGACTCAACCTGAATCTGGTGTTTCAAATGCAAGTGGCTTCTCATAGCTTCTGTTGATCCTCCCTTGCAAGAAATATTAGTTCCACAGGTATTAATATTTCTTGCAAGGGAGGTTTAAAATTTTACAGTCCCATATCAGTTACTTTGCAACATAATAGAACAAATTTTCCCGACATTCTAGAAAATACATATACAGTAATAACAGGTTTCAAGGTCAGTGTACCACTGCCAGATAACCATGGGATGATAGGCCGCCCGTAGCTGACAACAAGGCAATTAAGAGTTGCTTAATGTCATACAAACATAAAAAAGCAGTAATAAGATTATTCCTTCATTATCCAGTTAACTGACAAAATGTTATCTTGATATCGGATAGCTGAAATTGCCTTGGTTAACCGATATCCGGATAATCCAACCCTAGTTGACATGCTAAATCTTTGGCGAAAATAAAAAAAAACATGTTCCCTGCATCCTGTTTAGCATTTCCGATCTGTTTTTTGCACTTCAACTGCTGGAATACCCAAGAACACCACGTGCTTAGAAAAAGTTGGTTCGGGCTGTTTTAGGGGAGGGAAAATAGTTGGTTACTTGCTGGGTGGCTTAAAGTGTTCTGGGACTTGTTCTGAAGCTTTACAGGGGTTGGGCAGGCTAATAGGCTAAGGAAGCTTACGGCCAAAAATAGCCCCAGACAATAGCTTGGCTACCTGGTGGATTTTTGTATTTTATTCAAGAAGAAAATTTTCCTGTTAATTTTTTGGCTTGAAATTTGATGGGATGTTGTAAGATTTTTGAGAGAAATACTTATAAACCTTTTCTGCAAGTTTGGAGGTGGTGGGTGCTGACTGGCAGAAAAGTGGTCAGCACCTCAAGATACCACCAAAATCCATGGATTTTGGACCCCCCACCAAAATAAGTATCAGCCTTTTTGATCATCATTGCAAAGGCAAGGTGTTGACAAACATTTTTTATGTGAAAAGTTCGTTTCCAACATGTTTGGTTTAGCCTCTGTAGCCTACTGAATGGATGTAACTAGGCTTTGTATCCTACGTGAAAAATGTTTTCCCCCCTGAAATGCTGTTACATGTGGGTGCGACCTACCTCAAAATGTGTGCAGCTGTCTTACGGATCTAGTGATGCCTTCAGTGACGCTCTAGCTCAATCCTTTTGGAAGTTATGGTTGATCATAGCCTTTTACGCAAAAATTGTGTGAGTGACTTACATCTTATCCATCCATCGCTGTTTACCATATGTGCAGTTTGTGGCAAGTCTCTTGCAGTACAAATGTGTGAAACCTTCTTGCACAAAATATTAATGTCAAATATTGCGTCAAGAAAGTTACAACAACCAGTGATGGGATTCGACCAGGTCGCAAGAACCTGTTCTTGAAATTTCTTTGATCCCGAGAACCGGCTGTTGGCATGGTTTGCCTTTGGAGACTGTGATAAAAGAGGACCTGTTAGTGAGTCCTGGAGTGAGAGAACCTGTTCATAAAAAAATTGAATCCCACCACTGGCAGTAACTCCTTGGTTCTTGTTACATGACTGAGTAACAAGCCCAGTCTATCTACTTGGGAGTTAGGTTAAAAAAATGGCAATCCAAACTGAATCATTGAATGGTGCAATTAGGGAAACTCCTATTTCTGCCATGACATATTTAAATATGCAATGTTTCAACCCCTTATATTTTTGCAGGTTAGATTACTATAGTATCAAATGATTGGATAATTGCGTTTAGCTTATGTAAGATTTTCCCAGTAACTTTGGCTTACATTGGATTAACTATGTTAACACTTTCATGTCCGGTCTAAATGAAGCGGTTTGTGCCAAAACAACTGGATGGCATGTGGCTTTGTGCGGGTTTACTCTGGTGCCAAAATCGGTAGAGAGCTGTTCAAAGGCTCAAAAGATGCAACAAGTCTTCTAGTCTGCACTAGAAAAAAAATTTTTTGTTTGAGGGCTGCAGATTTTTTGTGAGCGACGTCAGAAGACTTTTAGACCACCTTGGCCCACTTCACCTGGCCCTGAGCCCAAACCATTAGATGGTAGTAGTTCGCTGAAGTTCTTTGGAAACTAGGCTACAATCCGAGTCTTTTGATACTTTGAATGACCTGCTGGGGTTTCGGGTTCAAAAGTTATGATCTAAAAAAACAAAAATGTTTGACTGATTACTTATTAGATGATTAATTAATTTGTTTATTTTAGATCATAACTTTTAAACCAGAAACGCTAGAAAGTTGATCAAAGGCTGAAAAGACTCGGACTCGAGCCTAGTTTCCAATGAAAACTTCAGCGAAACACTTTGGCCTGGTGGTTTGGCCCTAACGCAAAAGTTTAAAACGCAAAAGTTAAGGCAAAAGTTTGAAACTCAATCACTGGCACAACAACATCAAAGGTTCGGCTCGGCATTTACCAAAACACCACCTAGTCTAGAGGTTTGAGCCAGGGGGAGGGCAAACTTTGCTGTAGGGGGCCCATTAGCCACCGTTTGCCAATGCAATAATTAGTTTCCAAAAGTTCACATACATTACACATATATGGGCTTTAGTCTTCACATGTTTGCGTCACATATGTTGGCGTAAGTCTTCATGCACACCTGGTTTGTGGTGAATTGCACATTCAACGACATGCTAACTGAGAGGTTGCAACAAAGGATACTCGAATAACATAAAAATGGTTATTTATAGCATAGTATGAAGCAGATGTTACATTATAGACAAACAACACAGGCATAGGAGTTGAGTTGATTTTATTTGGCGATAATTAATATTCAGCTAGAAAAAACACAAATCAGTGCAAGGACGCCAGGGCATTGAAGGAACCGGAAGGT
>JGI24159J19872_10013266_pt1 | contig 10720 bp, 8 predicted proteins | sample Ectturendosymbi4_FD_19872 | JGI IMG/M metagenome (IMG submission 19872)
AATTTAGCAATGACCACATGGATGCAGAGATTAGGTGGCGTCTGGGGCGAGAAGTTTGGCGCCTCCATGTTCCAACCTAGTTTGACAACAAATGCGCTGTAAAGTTCCCCGGGCATGTTGCTCCTTTGGTACGCCCCTGCACACACTCAAATTGCCGGGGGCGCNCGAGGTCACACACCACATCCCNGGTTGTTAGTATCTGACGCACTTTCGGGAAGCTTGGCCGTCGTTCCACATTTTACGATTCTCGAAGACACTTTGGCTTAACCTGTTCGGTAAAGGTGACGAGCGCAGGCACTTCCTTAACTGATCCCAGCTTAGATCAAGAGCTTCTCGATCTCACAACCAGGTTAAACCCGCACTGCCACTTACATAAACCCGAGAGCCACTGGCACAAAACAGGAGGTATGCAATATGCATGATGTATCCAAGTTGCACACAATAGCTCTTAGCTGTCGGTCAAACACGAGGCCCAACGAAATGCTGTATCGTTTTTATTTATTTACAAACAAAAAAACAAAATAGGTTCTGAACTTACAAAACGACACGATAGCTATGATAGATATGGAAACAATGCAACTTTAACATGAATCACTTCGGCTGCTGCAAGTTAAACTGATTGTTGTCGGTCGACACAGGTAGGTTGCCGTCGGCTCCAGAGATAGTGATGACGTGCGACATGACAGGAGACGACGACTTGTGGAGCGAAACTGACGCGCTTGGCTGCAGGGTAGTTTGAGATGCGGTCGCCTGCAACGTCATGTTCGGTGACGTCAGTGCGGTTGGTGCCGTGTTGCGAACCGGAATCTAGCAACGAATGCAGAGCAGCATTGATCGAAGTGATTCACGGCGCTAAATCACGGTCAACAGCAGCTATCTGGTGTGGCGGCGAATGGATCNATTTTGGACCCCAATGATTTTTAATCGCCCCACATCNNGTGCACGACAAACACTTTTTAGCNTAGAGGCAGGGTGAACTGGGTGTCCATATTTTTTCAACAATCTTTTTCCATGCTTTTGCAATACTAAATGAAAAATACCATAACTTATCATCAATTTTCCACGATTTTATTCATGGAACACAATGCAAAGGACACCTGCAAAACTGTCATCAACGGCAAGAACAAAATTTGAATAAACAAATGGTTGAATTTGGAACTTCCATACTTTCCAATAGTTTATGTAAATTTTGGCCAAATTCAGCACTTTTAAGGTCTTAAAACCGATTTTACAATTCAATACTTTTTTAGTACTTCCAATACCGCGTGGGAACCCTGGCTGGGTGTAACGATAAAAAAGTGTGGGAACGCACCCACAAAATCTAGCAATTTAACACATCTTCAAACTAATTTTTAGATCAGATTTGATAAAGCACTTCCATTACACTACAAATGAAAACAAGATGTGAGAACGTGTTCCCACCCCACTACACCCCTGCCTAGGCGTGTATTTAAAATTATTATTCTAAATCTGACATCTATTTCCAATGTGTGAAAAGATCGGAAAAAGCGGATGTAGAAGACTACGTACGAATGAGAAACACCCCTTTCACTCACGACCCTCCAACCAAGATAGATGTTAAGTAACTGGTACTATTCCGGCGCAAAAACACTTTGCTATGTTCTGAATTGAATTACTTGACAACCAACGCACTTTTGTTGTCAAAAGTTAGGAACTGCTGACATTTTACCCACTAATCTGCACAGGTACGAATTACCTGTTGCGTCATAATCTGCGAGTGCACCTGCACCGACGAGGGAGGATTGCTGATCGCAATCACGGGACGTTGCATGGCACCCGGTGCTGACGCGACGATCATCTGCTGAGGGGCCGTCTGACTTCCTGACACCGAAAGCTGCCGGCCCTGTGAAATTTGTGCAGTAGGTAAAGCATAGTTAACCCTGCTTGTGAACGAATACGCCAAAACAGCCGTCTTCAGGCATAGTCAGTTTTAAAGTATAACACAAGTCGTCACATACAAAATCAGAAGACCGTCGTGTATAGTTTCATCATTCTTGTCATTTTTATAAACGGTGAAAAGTTTGTCAGAACGCTACATACCCGTGGTGCCTGTATCTGCTGCCTTTGCGCTGTCATCATTCGTTGCTGTTGCCTGGCAACGTTGCCGGCCGTAACCATAGTGCCCGCTCCGGACAATTGCATTTGTCCCACTTGTTGGTTGAGTTGCTGAAAAACGCAAGACGTGAGGTGAATAAGATGCGAATTAAGTGAACCTGTGAACCACAGACATAGTACAGTTGTTAGGCGCCCGTCCTAAGGACACATAGATCTCGGGTAATTGTTGGCATTTAATCGTTTTCCTCAGCGGTTTAAATGGTAAAAACAGTGTAACCAACATTCACTGCATCGGTTGACAACTGACCGTGACTTCCGGGTTTTACCACCACCTGGCAATAAGTGACTTTACCTTTTTTCCAGCTCAGCACAAACAAATTGTATTTGTATGGGAGCGATTTTGTTCACCATTTTAACATTGTTTAATTAGAAAATATTGCTAGTCTGAAATTACCTGGCTGCTTTGAGGAACTAAAGTGTGTCGGATAGCAGTGTTGCTGATGGGCGTTGACTGAGCCTGCAAAAGCTTCGTCACCGTCAAAGTTACTGGCTGTTGCACCTAGTAATAAATCAAAACCAAGATTTAAGCACGCTGCACATCATGTCAGATACACTTCGCTACTTGCTTGGCCCTTCGCAAGCCCTGTTAACAATGCCTTTACCACTTCCGCGAGCGATACAGTCAACGAATTCTGTTAGTTGGTTCTACAAGATTTGGTGATAAATTTTATTTGTGAAAAACAATCCTCAAATGGCAATAGGTGGAGAAATGCGTCACGACGTGGGATGAGGGAACAGTGCGATTACGTCAGTCAACTAGACTTTTCGTAGGTCTTCACGTTCAAGAGATAAAAATACATTTAAACAAAAACAGTACAATCGAAATCGCGCACGGTCAATGAAAATAAACATGTACGTACGCACAGTGCCAAATGAACCAAGAGGAAATAGCAGTTAACTTTTGCTGTTACTTGTGTATGGCTTACTGCATTTTCTATAATGTGCTCAAACCAGTGGCCGAAAGGTGGCATTATCATGGGGAAAATGCTGGAGCTGTAGTTACAGGAGCCCATTCGGTCATCAGGACGCGAGAACCTGATTCCCTAACCATCTCCGGCAGGCACAGGTTCAGTTTGCATTTACCTGATGGGGAGTTGGTGCCCCACTTTTGGGGCCAGGACATGTGCGATGAAATATTCGTCCAAAGCAATGACGGTGGTTTTTATTGGTGGATGCAAGTGGCCACTTCCTAAACACCCTCAGTGCTTCACAGCATCAGCATTACATTAGCGCATATACTGATACAACCTTCACAAAGCTTTAGCGATCGAGTTGGTTTACTACTTTAATATGCCGAACCTTAGAGGTAGCCATCGTTCGTCTCTGCTTCTGTTGTTGCTGGGCAACAACCAGCTGATTGAGCATCTGCGTCGGTATTGACGGCGTCATCTTGACAGTGGTGGATGTGCCGCTCGTTGCTAGCTGGTGTGAGGCAACAGTGGCGTAGACAGCCTTTTGTTTGGACGCAAGCACCTAAAACGACACCGCTGGTTCATTTGAAATGCGCGTGCATAACAGTTTTGAATTATNAGTAAGTTCAGTTACAAAAGGGAATTGTACTTTTTCAGTTNCGAAAATTCGCATTCATCCGGAGTTACCTGTCCTAAATTTTAAAAAACGCAAAGCGTTCCACGGGCAATCAGTTAGAGCTAATACACATGTCATCATTTGCAGTAAGAAGACCATCGTGAATCAATCATCATTTTGCCCGGCTGGTCTATAAATAACAGAATATCCATCTTGATGAAATGACGAACACTTGCAAAACGAACCTGTCGTGATTGCTGCAGTTGTTGCTGCTGCTTTTTGAACAATTGTTGCTGAATGTAGAGCTGTTGGGATTGGGTAAGGGTTGTCTAAAATTTAATAAAAAACGAACTATAAATTTCGTTGTTGTAAGTGTATTCCGACTGCCTAAACTACGATAATCATCTTCCTCTTCTATGCACCACACGCAATGTGGCTGGACTAAAGAGCCCAAGACAGTTCGATAGGAACGCTATTACGTCAGTACACTGTCTATCAAAAGGAATGTCAAAATACACTTTTATTCATTGGCTATCTATGTGCCTGGATGTATTTGAAGGTTCTTGCAAGCCCACTTTAATGATCTATGCAAACTTTTTCTCGAGATTAAATTTATTTTAACCAGCTGGGCAATCGCAGGCAAAGAATCATTTATGGCTGAAACACACGCGAACTCAACACTGTAAATACCCAAAGACTTGCGGGTATGGACGTACCTGCCCTGGAGTGACGATTACAGGCTTGGCCTGAGCAGAGCTGGCGACATTTAATCCGGTCAAACTGACGGCTGCAAAAAAGAGTTAATAAAATTGTGTCTGGCAATGAAGCAGCAGGCACGTGGCTTTAAATAACAACACACTTCAGCGTAACATCAGATTAACCGAAGAGTTAGTTGACTTGTTTTGGAATGTGTCGTCAAAACAAACAAAGCGAAAACGCAAACATTTGCAGCCAGAGCTCCTTGCGACAAAATATACTTCCGGTTTAGGCCTACATGGTTCAATTGCGGTCGCACAGCATCAGTATGGCACAATACAGCCAGAGAAACAGGACAATCAATACCCGTTATTTGCCAGCACCCACCTGATACGAGGTTGGTGACCGGCACAGTAATGGGCAGAGGTTTACTGGTGCTGATCTGTTCGTTTGCTTGTTGTGCTGCCAAAGTGCGAACCCGCTGAGCTTGAACTTGCGCTTGGATGGGGGCGATGTGTACCTGGGACAGTGAGAATGAACAGTGCATAATAAAAACACACATTTCTCGCAAAAACGGTCTTCTTCAAAAAAAATAGAAGTTGATTTCACTTTTCCAACCGAGCACTCACCAATTTAACGCTACAGAAGACTTATTGCTTACTTGCTGGGTTCGTTGCGTTCGTTGCTTCATCAACATCTCCAGCTCCTGTTGAGTGACCGCCCGCGGAGGAACCTTTGTCACCTGCCGATAATAATAATTTAAATGCCGCGAATGCGTTCATTTGTCAAGAACTCGATACGAGCGGTCACTTACCTGGACTTTCTTGCCAGTGAAGATAGTGTTGGACGCAGCCCCGGACACAATAGCGTTGGCGATGTCGTCTGGTGAGGCTTGTTGCTGCTGCGTCACGCGCAGTTGCTTGACCTAACGACAAAACAGATGTAGGAGTTAAAACATGCAGAGTGTGGCTGGCTGGGTGTGCCTCTGTGAAATAAGCGACAAGCGCACTGCTGATATATACAACCTGTTGCTTAACAGGGGTGGTCGGCACTGTCTGTTGCTTGGTTACTTGGCGGATTTGTTGCACGGACGTCAGCTTCTGCACCAAGTTTCCACCTGAAGCAGTAAGATTAAGACGATGTACATAATACACATGTGAATCCTCAAAAGGCAGGAGAAACAATACACCGGGGCAGTGTGATGATACGGGGAGCAATCAATAAGTGGTGATATGTCGTGCGCAGTACAACACAAGGTGCTTATTACGTCTCGAGCTACTACACGCCGCTGATACTGGTGCGCATTCGTACTATACGTCAGAGATTCTCAACCGGTGTGTCGCGAACAAAGTGTATAAAAACAAGTATATTTTCAAAAATAAAAATACTAATGCTTTTTGGAAAAATACTAATGCACTTTGGATTCGTCTTCTCAAAAAATAGGGCAGAGAAAGGCATGCGTCAGACGCGCGCAGCATTCTCGTCGCCACAAAAAGCACTATTCGTATCCTAGAAAATTTTTTGGCTTGTATTCTGTAAAGGTGGTTCACGAGTAATGATCACGTGGGAAAATGTGGCTCCCGGACTGAGTCCATTTGAGACCCTTGCTATAGGAAATACAGGGTGTCCACAAAGTCTCTAAAATTTAAAAAAATTATTACAACGTCAAATGATGAGATATCGCAAAGAGGATTGTTTTATGTTAATCAGTGTTTATTAAAGTTTTATTTCCACATTTAATGCACTTCTACATGGGCACCATTAGTTGCACGAAGCATATCAAGACGGTACTCAATTCCCTGCCATGTTCGTAGCATAGCCTCATTAACGGTGGCATTAGAAATTCTTTGCCTCAAGTCAGTTATGTCCCTTACCTAAACCAGGATACACATAGCGCCTTTTCTTGAGTAGCAATTTTATAGGGGTTCATGTAACTCATTCATGAAACACGTACAAATTTAGATTTTATCTGAAACACAAAATTTTGATGTCATTATAAACTTTATAAAATATCGATTAATATAAAACAATCCTCTGCTATATCTCATCATCTGCCTCAAAGAGACTTTATGGACACCCTGTACTAATCAGGTCACGCAAAGACAATTGTCTTAGTATTTCGTCAAACTATGAAGATTGCAGGACAGTGTATCGGCCATGGAAGAAACAGCACTCGAACACTCAGCCTCTGGACACGCAACATTGCGTATAAATGCATTACACCACCTACTTCTTTGCGGATATGTGATGGTCGGTCTAGTAGTCATGACATTCGCACTTGCCACAGCGGTAGTATTCGTGACCAGAGAGGAATGGGCTCCAGAAGCGAAAGTCAGAGACATTGATGGAAGAGATGAAGAGCTCTGCTGGATCTGAAGCTGAGAGAAACGATTTATGTACTTCATTAAAGGTGAGCCATTTTGCTTGGTTTGTTAACAATACGTTGAAAACACGTTTTCAAAGTACTATGACAGTGACACTTGATGAATTGCTTTGACGCATCACACCAACCTTTCCTTGTAGTTGTTTCGCAGCTGAGGCCGGAATGGTGAGTGTGTTCGCTGCTTGCTGCTGACCGACGCGACGTGCGAACGAGTTCACAACGATGTTGCTGCCTCCACCTGACAGTGGAATGGCAGTCAGTTGTCCACTAATTCCAGGTGTAGTAACTGCACAAGCAAGAGGAGCACCTAGCACGGCGTCACTGCGACAGAAACTACGTGCAACATCAAGCGCATAACCAGCCGAGATAACGACATCCACACAACACTTCAGACATGCCTTGCAATGTTTTTCCCAGCAGTTGACCGCTGTTTGGAACCACCAATGTGTTGGCGACTTGCTGCGGCACGGCCACTGCAGCTGAGGGCATGGCAGGAGTCAGATTGCCCTGAGTATGTTGGATAGTGGCAGCCTGCGTCGTCTGTTCCGTAGTTTTCTTCTGGTTGGCCAGCCGCTTGGCACGAGCAGCTGCGACCTGTCGATAGGGAAGTGTTGTAGTCGTGTTCTTCCGCAAAGGAAACTACCGCTACCATCACTGCACTCGATACATTGCGTGAAGGTTCAAAGTGATACACACACGAGATTTTAAACAAACTATTCTTTACTCTTGGGTACTCTTGGGCTATGATCATTCGAGCAACGTTTTCGAAACATGAATATTCGTCTATGTTTGAGTCAGAATTTTGTATGCAGTCGGAAATAACTGGAAATATTCCGCAGAACAACAACATTCCGTTCTTGACATGTATTAAACAAAAGAATCAACCACGAGAAGCGAACGCACTTGCAACGGGTGCATCGGCTTATCGTAAGTGATCCCGTAGTCGTGAAGCATATTTGTGTGCTTGGGGTTTCGTTGGATTTGACCTCCGCTGCTTGAACTTTTCGATGGTGGGTTGCGCTTGTTACAGATGGTTTTACAAGAGTCAAACCTGCAAAAGAAATAGGTTTGAAAAAGCACGAAGAATGACGGTTATCTACACACGTCGCCGCCTCCCACAGCGGTGAGGTAACTGCGTGGAGCAAGTTTCGGAGCTCATCAGTTGTAACACTAACAACACTGATTTGTTTTCGAATGATGCAAATGCACAACAACGATACCTGCCGGAGTAAACAGACGTAAATTGATTGTTGGAATCGCTTGCATACAGGACATTGGTCTTTTGTGTCTTTGTCACCCTTGTTTTAGGAGGAATCTTCAAGCCTGTAAAGAATTATAGCCAAGAAATCAAAAATCGTAATCACTTGGGACAAGTACATAAAATTACAGCTAAAAAGGTTGTTTGTTAGTATCCGTCGGCGCAAATCTAACTCCACCTTTTATCTTCTTTTTCGGAGTGAGTGGTTCAGCGATAACAGACTGTTTTCCGTCTTCGCGCTGGACAATGACGCTTTCGAAGCGTTGCTTGCACTGGGTCGGCGATCGGTAGCAACTAGCGATCACGTTGACTACGTCAGAAACAAGATTCCAGTTCGGGGTGTGGGCTGGCATCATCGTTACCAGCGAAAGAGGCATGTCGAGAACTTGCTGAACAGCCTGCATCATTAAGAACTAATAATGCATCAGGAGTTACAACCTTTGCACATTGAGATCATCGGATACAAGGCTAGCCAGACGTTAAATCTCATAAGCAGAACTCTTCCAGTTGAAACTTTAGCCTTTCCAAAGCCAGAGAACGAGCCACCGATACGTCATGTGCACTGACCTGCAGTAGCGCCCAGTCCTCATTGATGATCCAATCAGGAGCTGAGGCAATCTCAACAGGTGTTCTACCATCAGGGGCAGGAACCTCGCTACTGGTCTCCTTGGGAGACGTTGAAGGAACTGACGCCCCTGAAAACACCTCGTTGTCACTGAGCGTACGACTTTTTTTGACACACCTTTGCGAAGTTCGTACCAATTGTTTTATAACATATCATTATCATTTCTGCCGTTTGGCGTTCTCGTTTTATTTCATTTTCGTTACTTGGTGGTTTGCGTCGCAAAATGCACGAATGAACGTACATGTTAACAGTCTTACAATAGCGACTGGCATCGAATACTAGAACAAAACACGGGAAGCATGGAAAGACGAAAAAAAGTTTACCTGTGACAGAGGCCTTGGTAGGAGTCGATGTGACGACATGCTTGGTCTTCGGCATTGGTCGGAACTTACTGGACTTCGCATCTTTTTTCTTCAGCATCAATGGTGGACGATGAAACAAAGATTTTGGGACATTCACCTCCCAACGACATTTCTTCTTCGGGCTTTGCTGACCTGCGCAAATGAGGAAAACTAAGATACCACAACTTACCAATTGTTGGTGCTTCAACTATCCACAACCAGCTGTTTATTAAATTAGTAAGTAGTATGCTGCCGTGCATTTATTGAGACAGTACGAATAGCACAGCACAAGACATGGCTACGGTGTTAACCCGAATATTTGCATAATAAAAGTTCTTACTAGGTTTTTCTGTGCTTGCGTGTTTAATGTACCCAAATGAACAAAAACCTTACTCTGGGGTGACTCGTGCTTGGCTCGCTTCCTCTCTTGTCTGACAGACACAGGCGGGAGTTGCTCTTCTGTCATAGGAATTGGAACGTACAGAAGAAACTGGCACTCATCAAAATAGCGATCTTCTTCGTCGTGCGGAGGTGTCGGCGGGAACCAGATCTAAATGAGATGTAATAAGGTGACTAACAGATGAACTTAATGGGCTGAGGCGTTTGACCATTCGCCACGTCTTGCTATAATAGTGCATTTATCGAGGCGGATAGTGAATTTAAGCGGAAATACATTAACAAATACATCGGTGTGCCATGCCAGCAAAGGAGATTAGCCGACTCCTAGAGACAGTACACAATTTGGTACGAAATTCAGATATGTGCGAAAGCATTGTAAATAACATGTCTAACATCCGCCAACATACCTCACAACTAAAATCCGCACGGTTGTCATGCTAAGCATATAACCAAGAACGTTCAACTGATCTATAGCGAAATAGCATCATAACATCAGGTGTTAAATGGACCACAGGTCCGCGTGGTGTTTCTTCCGTCAATTGCAGACCGACTGAGCTTCACATTTATAGGTGATGAGCTTATGTGTGGCTTGAAATTTCGTCTGAACAAGTCGACTTAGCAATACGTACAACTGTAGGGGTCTCCTTGGGTTTATAAAATTTCTTGCTTTTCACGCTATGGTTGTGTCCCGCATTTCCTGTCACGTTCCTTGGAATACGCGACAGTTAACGATTGTTTAACGCGCGCAGAAGTTGATGCACTCGCACTCATTTTGGCAGTAACTGTGAGGTCGATCATTCGAACTCGTGGGGTTACTTAACGTACTCTCTAGCAACGTGGTTACAATGATTCACTTACCGGCATCGTTTCTCCAGTCACTTCGTCAACGTACATCTGTGAATGCAAGGCGTACAAAGTGAAAATAACTAAAAGAAGCAGAGCACTGGGTCAACTGTGTGGATCTGTGGGTGACCAAGCCAAGCCAGGCACCACCGTTTAAACGGCCTTACGCCCATTCCGCACTATGATGCTGCCATCGAACTGTTTGACAGGTACGTTGTTGCTGGCTAACAGACACGACGGTACTTCTGCTGCAATTAACAACTGACTGCGCAATCCGAGTCTCCGTTGGCGAATTAGCGCGACCTGGTGGTTGCGGACCCCGCTGACCACATCTCCGCAACTGCGTTGGCAACAAGAATGCATTTGGGATGGCATGTAGGTTGGGGCCGAAGCTAAACGAATGACAGAAAGATTTGGTCACGTAATTTTTTTTGAGAAAAGTCTGTTCAATTTTACGATATATTAACATGATTTGTCACTAATAACTTTGAAACCAACCGAAACGAAAACAC
>JGI24159J19872_10013267_pt1 | contig 10719 bp, 13 predicted proteins | sample Ectturendosymbi4_FD_19872 | JGI IMG/M metagenome (IMG submission 19872)
TATGGATAGGAGTGGTGAATGAACACACACTTGTCAAAGTCTAACACCTACATTGACAAGTTGTGATTAAACACTGCTGGCATGAACACAAACTATTAGTTCTTGCCATGTTAACTTTAATTTTCTTGTATCTCAGTGACTTTTCCTGTTTGAATGAAGAAATGCCCAGATCTTTTTGTATTCTTTTCATCAGAACAACTATGAGCACTGAGCAGACTGGTTTTTCGAAGGTCATCATTTAAAGACTGTTACAGAACATGATGTATTCATGCTGAGGATTCAGTGAAATTGATCCTGGGTCTTTTCTAATGTGCTTCAGTTATTTTTCATCATTGTGGTGCATGATAAGGTAACCACCAGCCTTAGCAGTTACACAAACAAGGTTTCCAAAATGCATCTCTTAATAACATTTCCCTGAGCCGGATATTGTACTGCACGATACCATCAATTACTTCCAATGGCTATGCGTAAATGTCGTGGAAGACCAGGGTCTTCATGGAATAAACAGTTGTCTATGAAGGGCATCTTATCGTCATGTTTAGGGCAAAGCACATAACACGAGAAGAGGAATTGTTATCATAGCACTCAAAAAGCTTGCAAGCTTGTGTGTTCTGCATACAAAGCAAGTTTTGTTGGTGAAGTAAATAGTGTATTTATTTGATCGAAAATATATTGATTAAGAAGTAATATAGAAAACAGTTGAGAACTATGCAGACATAAGCACTTCAAAGCAAGGTTCAGAAAAATAAGTGATATAGCAGCTGATGTAGTAGCAAATCTTTGGGACACAAACATAAAGTTAGAATCAACAAAAATGTTTTGCAGCACTATTGGCTGCCTTCAAGTGTGAATCCTAGATTGTTCCGCTCATGTACTTTCACTCCACTCATGACTTCCATGTGGAAGACTGTGTCACACATTCCTCATTGGCCAACAGCATTGCACAATTTGCAAAAATGCAATTTTGCCTCAAATGAAATCATATGTTGCAATTTAGGCCATCGAAATTTTTACAGCTGTTTTGTTGTTATGACACCTCAAATTGTTTAAAATAAATAACAAATATTCTCTGCATTTGATTTGAAACTTGGAATTTCAATTTCAAGTTTGTCAAACTGTGTTTTTTATGCGAGAAGTGACCCACGTTTCAGGAATGGTTGATTTTGTGTTCGTGATAAAAGTATTCTGGACTGTAAATGATCAGGGTGGTTGTTGTTTGTTGAAGTTCCTTCACTGTTTGGTGCACTTTAAAGACTTAGCTTATTTACAAGCTCCTGATTATAGAACGTTTTCCTCAATGTTTAGTTGTGTGAAGCGAGCAGCTGGTTCTGCAACATTTGTCCTGCCAAATGTGCTATTCAAGGTAGAACATTGATTTTTCCAAAGACAAAGTATTTTTTGTGTTTGAAGTTTTAAATCATTTGTATCTATTGCAGGTGCCTTGCAACAAAAAGGCATGGGTTATTTAGTTGATACTTTCTCTTGATATAGGCCAGTAGCAGCAACAGAAATAAGATAATAAATGAACAATGCCAAAGCGCCGTAGAGGATCACTTTCCAAAAAAGAGAAAGGTTCAGATGTGTCAACTGTCAATGGGTCATCAGAAGAGTTGGAAGAAAACTGTGTCGCCAGTACACGAAAAACACGTCTGTCGTCATCTGCATTGCTTTCGAATAGCGACTCAGCATCATGTGGTGTTAAAAAGAAAAAAAATGTTTCTTCTGAAGAAGAGGAAAAGCCTTCAGTGTCTAGAAGGAGCAAAGGCAGGCTCAAGCAAGGCTCCAATTCGTCTGTTAATAAGCCGACGAGATCACACAAAAATGGAAGTGATAACAGCAGCGACATCAGTGAGACAACTGGCCCTGATCCGGGTTGCAAGAGTTCAACGGGAAAAGTGTCAAATCCTGTGCAAAAAAACAGTCAACCGACGAAAAAGGCACCTCCAACCAGCGCTCCTTCCCCCAACAAAACACACACGCCGAAACGATCGAACCCGCTCGGAATGACAGAACACGAAATGCTTCTCGCTCTGGATGAAAGCGGAAGTCGGTTGAGGAAGCGTCGCTTTGCGCAGTCCTACCATATAGACTTAAAGCAGTGTCCAATATCAGGTTGCGATGGACGAGGACATTTGTTAGGAAAGTACGAAAGACACTTCACACCTGCGACCTGTCCGCTTTATCACAATTTAACGCCCGAAAGGTGCAAGGAAAATCACGAAGCCTACACTCGTTTGAAACAGGAGAGGGCGGCTGAATTACAAGAGCTTGAAAATTCTGCTGCACATCACAATACGCGGAAACAAGCTGATGCTGGACTCGCTCCTGGTCAACTTAAGTAGGTTTTCTTTCTGTTGTTACCAATATGCGAGATTTTTTATGTTGTTGGCAACAGGGTTGCGGAGTCGGAGCTAAAATATCCGACGGCCTTTTCAAAATTTCCGACTCCCAACTCTCCAAAATTTCCGACGCCGACTCCTTAACATAAAGAGAATGAAATTTGGCTGTTAAAATCAATGGAAATCGTGGTACACAGCAAGAAATCTGTTTCAACAAAAGTTTCAAAAGAAATTGTACCATTTCAACAGGAATTCCCAACTTACGAGTGTGATGTAAAAAATGATCCAATTGGACTTCCGGAGTCGGAGCCGGACAAAAAATCCGACTCCTAGTGTTGTTAGGAATCCGACTCCACCCAAAAACCCAGTCCCGTGGCAAGGCAGCCCCTACCCCCCGGTCGGGGGGCCCCGACCATTCGTAGGGGCCCCACAATGTATATTGTATAAGTTAGAGCCGTCTCTCTACCCTTGACTTTTTCTCTTCTGGTTTTTGCCCTCAATGGATGAGGATGTAATATCATGATTCGTTAATTTCGAAAAAGAATTGCGGACGTTCGGACACTATAGCAGTATTTTGTAAAGTTGTGGTTGCGTGATATTAAAGATGATATTAAAGTGCCCCATCTGAATTTTTTGGGGAGGGGCCCAACAGCCTTTCACACGGCTCTGCAAAAACCTCAGGCTCCGACTCCGCGACCCTGAACAGCAATTTGCCAAATGTGTATTTTCATCAGTAGGCTTCTCGCGTGTTTAGCTACTGTTGCCATTTAACTTTGGTTCTACGAAGAAAGCTCTAGAAAAGTGTCGGAGTGCTTACATGGAGGCTTAATGACCACCGTTGAACTTTTAAGACAATTTTAAATTGTACCCTTCTCTGTGAAAGTCTGGCACCTGAGTTATACATTGGTTTAAAGGGTCAATGAATGTGATTTAAAGAGTTAATAGGATTTGCTCTGACATTTCAAAAAGGTAGGCTTTGCAGACATTTCAATTACTACTTAGATAGTTAAAACCCAATTTCGAATAATCATTGCATGTTGTATCTTCTTGAGGGGTCGGTAATCTTTTATTAGGATGTGCTGTGGGTCTGACCCACAAATGCTAAAGAAACGCTCCTCTATAGGGAGCAAAGATTATACGAGAGGTGCTTTATTCATACCCCATAGCTATGTACGCAAAATTGTTGTCGCATGGCAATTTTAAATTTTTTCGAATTGTTTGCTCCAGGTGTTGTCACGTTTGCTCATTTTTCACAAACTTAGTTCTTGCATTAAGGGCTTTTCCACCGTTCTCCTGCCAGAAAGACTGCAGTTGGTTTTCTGCTAACGCACTGATCGTAAACTAGGTCCCCCTCATCACCTCCCCCCGCGGGCGATACTCTTGGTTCGGAATAAACATCGTGTTTGAGTGTGATTTCACTCAACATACATGTTTTTAGCATTTTGTGGTTTACTGCATAAAACCGTTGCACGTTTTTGCAGATATCGCAAAAAGATGCAACAGTTGCGTAAAAGCGGCAACGCTCAACCCTCGCCAGAGACCAAGCGGCTGAACGGTGAACACAAGGAGAAGCATGGCACAGCCCGAGAACCACTGCTGAATGGAATTGCCTCAGATTATGATCTCAAGCTCTTTCGAAGGGCTCAGGTAGTGCAGGTTATATTTCAGTATCAGTGAAAGCTTGACTCCGTTTGGTTTGGAGAAAATTGTAAACACTGGCTGTTGTACCTGTTCGAAAATTTTGGTGTGCTTGAGTGAAATTCGATTTGTTAAGACATCGAGAATGCCGTTACTCGACTCATGTTCTTTTGCTTGTAACGTTATTTGGGAAGGGTCAAATGTAAGGATCGCCCCAATGCGAACTAAAAAAAGCTGGCGAGAAGATTTCAAGATGGACAGGGGAAGCAAAGCTTTCAGATAAAAAAAATCGCTCTTCCCGACACTCACAATTTTACTTTTAATCGCGGATCTCCGTCGTTGGAGAGCATTCGATGTCCAAGATGGCGCAGATGATGCCACAGTTTTGTCACGTGACCGATGCAAAGCCAGTGCTTGAACTTTCTTTTTTCTGATCAGGCGCTCGCGTCTGAAGGGTTTGAAAACGAGTTGGAACGACTCCAGAGTACGTGCGAGACGTCAAACTCCGGAGGAAGCCAAGACAGAAGATTGAAAGTTATTGAGATCGGCCGATACGAGATGGACACATGGTAAATCACACACACACACTATGTTATCGGGTGCTGTGCTAGCTTAGCGGGGCAATGTACGGCCCAGTAAAAGCACAGCTGTGTCCCATACCTGACGGGCGTTTGCGATCAGCCGTACAATGAAAACTGTTTGGCGAAAAAAGTTTCCAACTTTTTGGAAATTATTTGCATTTTCAAGCACGAGCTCGATTTCTCAGAAGACTGTAGAGCAGGGGGTGTAGAGCAGGGGGTGTAGAGCAGGGGCCACCAACGTGGTGCCCGCGGGGATGTCTAAAAGTAACATCAGCATGATCAATGTATTGACATTAACGAATATCAACACTAAAATAAATTGGTAAATTGAGCAGAATTTTTATTTCAGAAATGTATATCAAACTGGTAGCCTTTCGCATAGTTTCAAAAACGTTGGTGACCCCTGCTGCAGGACCTCCGTCGCATTTTTGCTGTTAAATCGTTATTTTTTTGTTGCTGCGAAACTGAAATGTTGATTGCAAATATTTCGCGCATTGTTTTATGTTCCGATATTTCTTAAGACTGTGGTCAACGTCAACTATCTCCGCACGGGTGAGGAGTTTGAATCAATCAGCAAATTTGTTATGAGATGATATCGATCTCACGTAGTGCTAAGCATCTTCACTCCTACAGCCTTATTCAAATAGAATCTATTTGCATTTCGCGTATTATTATTTATCTTGTGATATTTATCAAGACCGTGGTCATGCGCAGGTACGCCTCACCTTACCCGGAAGAATATGTGCGGATGCCGAAACTGTACATCTGTGAGTTCTGTTTGAAGTACATGAAAAGTTCCACTATCTTGCGACGCCACATGGCCAAGTGCGTGTGGCGGCATCCGCCGGGAGATGAGATTTATAGAAAAGGGACGATTTCTGTTTTTGAGGTAGGTCAACATCGGTTTCATTTAACAGACTTGCAACGCAGTCTAATAGAATTTCCAGATAAGGTTATGTTCTCTGCATATGCAAAGGTGTGATTTCAAATGTTAAAAGCGTGGCAATACTGAGTTTAAGTAAAATATTCCAAAATGGCGATTTTTAAGAATCAGTGATTCAAATAGTTCATTGCTTTGTTGGTCTCTCGTTTAACAACACTTAGTTTCGAAGATCGTGCTACGATGAATCGGATGTTGTCAGTGATTTTGGTGAAAGAAGGTTTCGATCGACGCGGCCTCATAAACAATAGCGGTCGGCAAACTGTGGGTCGTTCAGCACTTTTCACTGGGCCGCGTGGCATGTACGGGCTACAATCCTGCGCCGGTTGCGTGGGAGAAGCATACGCTACTGTAACAACTATCGAACATTGATTGCTTGATGTTAACAAAGCATTGTTTTTGTCATGATACGGTTTATGACATTAAAACAGCAACGCTGTGGAACTTGTCACTGAATACACTTACAGCATAAGTTTGCAATTGGGCCTTCGAAAACAAGCGTGGGTCTTTAATTACGACTGAAAGGGGTAGTTTGGGCCATCATAACGAAAGTTTGCCGATCACTGACGTACGACCACCTGAGTTAAATCTTTCAGTGGATGTTCACACAGCAACCTACGTCCACTTGCGGCAGCATGCAGCGCTCGCATGGCGTCGCCCCTACATTTGAAATAAAAAAAGAGCTTTCTCGCGGCCACCCCCACTCAAACCTGCGCTGTTGCATTTGTCGCATACAATGACGCAACATCCATGTCTTACAGGTCGACGGAAAAAAGAACAAGATATACTGTCAAAACTTGTGTCTGCTCGCGAAGCTGTTCTTAGATCACAAGACTTTGTATTATGACGTCGAACCGTTCTTGTTCTACGTCATGACGGAAGCCGATCTGAGTGGCTGCCACATGGTCGGCTATTTTTCGAAGGAGAAGAATTCCTTTCTCAATTACAACGTTTCGTGCATTCTTACCATGCCTCAGTACATGCGGCAGGGGTGAGTTGTGTGGAAAAGTGTTTGACTTAACACTTTAAAGCATTTTCTGCTGCTTTGGGTTTATGATAGAGAGGAACATGCAGCGAGTGATGTGGGCTTTCCGGCGTAAATTTCGTTCAGTCATTGCTGCGAAAAGCAAGTTGTCTTAGTCCTGGCAATTCATTGTCCCTCAGCCGCTATCTTAATCCTTTCTTTCGTCCTTTCAGATGCTACTGCCAAGTTTGAACTGGTGCTGGAGAGACTGTCGCCAATTGTGTGTTGCGTGAAGTCTGAGTATTCGTAAAAACTTGGTTATAGTTAATGCTAGTTGCTGTTTTTGTTTCGCTAAGACATTTCGATCATTTGTCCCATAAAAATATTAAAACTCGCTGTAACAGTATTCACTTGCCTGCTTTTACAGACCTTATGACCGAAGTGACTTAAATTTTTTCGGCCTTTTAAAAAAACTTCGATGAATGATCGAAACTACAGGCTGGGTGTTATCGCTTGATTGTAGAGACGCCAGTTATAATTGCTTGGTTTTAATTATTGCTGTAAGATCCCCCGTTAGCTTTTTGATTAAATACTAAGTTTGTAATTGGTTTAACTGCGGTTTGACCGTACTGCCTGGCGATCCGTTTGGCAAAGCTGCTGAGAAGACTGCGTTGAATGTTTCACTCGTTGCTCGGTTCTTATTTGTTTCGCGACCCAGTGAAGTGTTTGTTTCGTCACAGTTACGGAAAAATGCTGATCGACTTCAGCTACCTGCTCTCGCGCAAAGAGGGCAAGACCGGGTCGCCCGAGAGGCCGCTGTCCGATCTCGGCCTCCTGTCCTACCGGAGCTACTGGACCGATGTGATCCTGGGCTACTTGTCCGAGCGGGCCAGCGCGGCCGAGATGTCGATCCGCGACATCAGCCAAGAAACGGCGGTCAACCCCTCCGACATCGTGAGCACTCTGCAAACGTTGCAGATGCTCAAGTACTGGAAAGGCAAGCACATTATTTTGAAAAAGCAGGACCTGCTCGACGAGTGGCTGGCCAAAAAGCGGCAAAGACCCCCCGAGTACGCTCGCAGGGTGATTGACCCTCAGTCGTTGAAGTGGACCCCGCCGCGGGCGAAAGATAATTCGTGATGGATCGACGTCACAAAGGTCATTGTCAATGCAGACGTTGCGTCACAAAGCTCATTGTCAATGCAGACGTCGCGTCACAAAGGTCATTGTCAATGCAGACGTCGCGTCACAAAGGTCATTGTCAGTCGATCACGTGCGAACGCTGGTGGCGTCGCTCTCTCGCGTTGCAGCAACAACACATCCTGCAAGTCTTCACAGTGCAGCGCAGCACTCCACATAGAGGCTACTTTTAGCGAAAACAGCTTTTCTGTTTGCTCGAGTCTATGTTGCGTGACACACTCAAGGTGCAAACATACGCGAACCACAACAGTATAGTATTGGTTGGTTCCAAATAATTTCAGCTGATTAGGCATCGAGAGGTCCGTAGCTGTGTACTCGTCACTGGTTGACGAGTCTCCAGATTATTGAGTTTAACTCATCCACGGCTTATCCAATCAGTTCACAGAGTTTGCCAGTCGGGTCGCAGAGATTTTGAGTCAATAAATTCGGGTTTCTGTTTTGTTCGAAAAGTTCTTCGCAAGATTTTTTTAATTCAACCACGTGACCGGAGAGCAGGAGCGTGCAGAGGGGTGGGAGGGCAAGCGGGGCGACGACCCCGGGCATCCAAGGCAAGGGCGCATCCGAAGAGTGAAATTGCAAAAATTAAAATGCTGCAACTAGATGCTACGTCGTATTGCAAGGCTTCTGACACATGCTGCAAGGATTTAATTATTCGAAACTTGTTTCTTGTCAACACTAGTTGCAACGCATTACAAATGCATGTATTTATGGCATTCCTCAATGCTAGAACTTGGCAGGGGAGGGGGGGCATACAATCAAACAGTTGCCCCCGGGCATCACCAGACCACTGCACGACCCTGCCCGAGAGATTTGAAAAAAGAACTGATTCCAGCCAAGAAGAAGATTGCTCAGCTCCAGCAACACGATAAAGTTATAATATTCGTTTAGTAATTACACTCTCATATATTATACAGCCCATTCCTTGCCATAGATGAAAGTGTGATACGCGGCTGGTCGCATTGCTAGCCAACCATCATTACGGAACGCGTTTCGTCGCGCTGGCACAGCGAAGCGCTGTGTGGAACTTAACGTTCAATTAATTGTCCGTTTCAAAAATCCGCGGAGGATTTTCGCGCGCCGTCGCCGGACGCGCTGTTAGAAAGTGGCCAACAGGACCAGAGTGGGCGTCAAGGCACGAGGCGATAGAACAAGCGTACTTGTTGTTCCTAAAGAAAATTACCCAAAGTAGCGATTCTATTGTAAAGCCTTTAATTTTATAGAAATACGCCGAAACTTCGTTCGCGGCAGAGCGCATTTCTGTACTTGGGGGTCAGTGGAACGTTGCGCCGACACCCCCCTCTGTGCGATTGTTTGCTGCCCAGACACGCGTTAGGCTTGTTCACTTTCTTTGCTCTGTATTTTTACCTTTTTATTCGTTTGCTCTGTTGCTGTCGTTGAAGTTTGACAACGTGTCTCGATAAGATTTCCTTCCATTGAGAAGGCAAAGAACGTGCAGAGGCGCCACGCGGCATGGGCGCAGCCAGGGGGGGCAGGGATTCATTCCCCCCCACATTTTTAGCACATCTAGTCATTTGTGCTTTGAGAGGCGGTATCTCAAACAGAATGCTGTCGCTCGCCTAAAATGTAATTTTTTTGCCCCCGCAAAAATTTTGGCCTGGCTTAGCCACTGGTCGGTCAGGTGAAAACAAAAGCTTTCGATGATCGTTTGTTTATTTTAGGGGCCACGCAGTCTTTGATAACGTGAAATAGGCGGTCAGCATGTTAAGCGAAAATCCAAATTCAATTTTGTCCCCGACTTCCTGATTCTCAGGAAGCTTTTGTCTTTTCTGTTCCTTGCTCGACGACGGGCGCCGCTGGTGTGCGATGATGCGTGGCAGGCGTTTCCTTTTACAGTCGGGATCTGGGGTGAAAGTGCAAGCGTCATGCATCGTTGCCCTCGACGATGTGCTCAAGCATTGGATGTAGGCAGTCTCTGTATTCCGTGGCAGTGTCACATCCACAGCTTTGCGCATAAAACTTACACAGAAGATTTGTCGCCTCTTCGAAAGGTGACGAACACCATTTAAACCCAAACACGCTTTGCTGGGTGATCACGCTGTTCTACAATTTTGCGTCCACCCTTGCTATGGACCCCACACCCCCGGCCCCAGTAAATGTGGCTCAGCTCCTGTACCCCGAATACTTGTTCCAAGCAACAGCACGTTCTGAAATCGTGTTGGTGTGTCAAAGTGTGTTGTGGGGAGGAGCTGGTGCTCAACAAAGCATACTTTTTGCTGTCGGCTTTCGCGCCCTTGCCTCGTATAACTTGTCAGTGATGATGCACTGCTCAAGATAAAGCGATTTGTATTTCAATCGGCGACAAAGGCCAATAGGTTTTATTTTGTTCTTGTGGCGAGAGGACGCTCGAAGCTTCTGGCCTACACACGCCTATTGTGAAGCGTCGTCGCCTTAGCGTTATTAATAAACAAGTTGTTTCGGTATTATCGTGATGTCTGCGCTTCTTTTTTTATGAAGCTGCCAGATGTGATTTTTGAGCGGATTCAAGTTCTTTGATCAATTTTTTAGATCCAGGCCCAGCTATTCTCGCTAAGTACGGCCACAGCCGTGAATGTTCATTAACTGTGGTGAAGATCTTCGTGCTACGGTAACTTTCTAGCAGTTAGTGCCAGTGAATTGATCTGGGAAGATAGGTAGCCTTCCTATTTAATGGTGCTAATAGCAAACCTGTGGTGATCAGGTCGATTTTTCTGATGTTTGAAAACAGACGCCGGAGAAACGGAGCTGTAGAAGATTTGAGGTCAACGGAAACTTCTAAAGAACGAAGTCATTAGCAGTTATGCTTGTTTCTCGTCAACACAATGTTGACGTCAAAAATAGTAACAGCAAAAAATAGTAACAGCAATTGCGGAAAACCATTCTGGAATTTCTGGCTGCGCGAACAGCTGCAATAAATTTGTGTCAAAGTCGATCTTAACCGGGAAGGCGCTCCCCACTGGGGCGTCAACATTTTTCAAGGGGGCGTGAGCCCTTATGCGCTCTGGAACATGGAAAGTTACATCAATAAATGCATTTGCTTATACAACTTATTAATTGTCA
>JGI24159J19872_10013268_pt1 | contig 10718 bp, 8 predicted proteins | sample Ectturendosymbi4_FD_19872 | JGI IMG/M metagenome (IMG submission 19872)
AGTCTAGGGTGGCTATTTGCAGAGTTGTTGCTCCAGCACCCCAACCGGAGCCAGCAAGCCGCCTCAAGAGAGCGACGCGTGATGTCAGCTTCTTGCGGAGTGACTCAAGGTGTCGGCGATACATGAGCGACCTGTCCAACGTTACTCCGAGGTATTAAGGCTTGTGTGCTCTTTAATGCAACGAGTCAGTGTATTATTACTGCATAATATTGATGGCTTTCACAGCTATACTTTTGTTTATAAGATGTGGATAAAATTAGGCAAAACCCCAATGAATGGTTACGAATGAATTGGAAGGACTGCCACTGGCAAATAGGTAGAACATTAACGAGGTACAAACGACACCTTATAAGTAAGATTTGTATAGTCTTAATTTGATGTGATGTCGACATAGCACCTCTTTCCGAAGGGTAAAAATCAAATTTTTTCTTGATGAACGTTTAGGTTTTCTTGATTTATCAGGTTTAGTAAGCTACTGTAGTTTGTTGACGTAAAGCATGACTAAGGTTCAACTGCCATAGTTAATCATTCACACAATGTCTGAGTAACTCGAGCTTGAGTAACATCATCGGCAGGTACAGGCGCGCCATAACGTTACTGCCATGGTCAAATCTTAGTGATGGAGAACTACTACCTGTAATTTAGAGTTTCGGGAGATTCAGAATTTTTTACCGGAATTGAGACTTCAAAAACACTCAGTGAATCAAAAATTCAACTCATTAATTTGTTAGTATGGTGAACCACAGAGATATGCTACATTTATAGCGCGCAATCCCCATATGCGAAGTGTAGTTTGTTCAATGTATCAATGGCAAGCAAATTATCAATAAGCGGTTATGTAGTATATGCAATGGTGCACACAGACTGAAACTTAGTTCACATCGACCAGGAACTAACGAAACAAAGCCGCAAAAGCGGTTATGGAATTTTCAGCTTCTAAAGAAGCAAATATTCGGTTTGCTATAACGCAGCATTTGTCCGTTTGTTGTAAGTTGAATGTTGGAAGTGCGTTGCTTTAAGCCAAACGCAGCTCAAGATGATGGAAGAAAACTGCGAAACCAAATCTCAAGTCAGGTTTCAGTAGAGTGAATTTCTCACCAGTCAGACCGAGATACTTTGTTTGAGATCACTTTCCGTTTAGAAAATTTAAGTCAGGCGTAATGCAATCGTTGCGTGATTAATCTTTCGATATAGAATGGTAAACAACTTGTTCCGGAAGCTTCAGCGAAGAAACAAGTCACGCTGCTGGTCAAGTATTGTCCTGGGCAAATATAACAACTGATTACCTGTTCATAAAGTGGTCTCATTATAATCGAGTGCAACTTGCATCACACGTCGTGTAAGGCAATGTGTTGGTGCAACCTACTTCAAAGAACTTGCTTAGTGAATTACTTCACGTCAGTACAGATGAATTGACGGACACTTTGAAGGTTTGATCAGTTTAGGGTAGCAAAGACTACGCTACTTGAAACTGTCGTTTTTGATTGACTTGATATGTTGAGTGACAATTGATTTGGAAATGGTATTTGTAGAAGTGTAATATTATGGTATTGACTTTCCAGTATTCTTTCTGTAAGTGCATACATTGGAATAATACACACAGTTTAAAAATAAGTTATTATACAACATATAATTGACAAACAAAACCTACTCTTGATGAGGTTTCAACCAGGGACGCTGAAGATAGCCTTTAGGCAATGATAGAATTCGTCGAAGCCATTAGGACTTTAATATGCGAGATATAAGACCCAAGATTGAGATTTATGGTTCCTTCTTGAAATGAATTCTCTGAGCGTTCAGAGCACACATTCCGCCACGCAAGTCATAACTTCGCTTGTGCGCATTTTCAAACCCGAGGACGCATACTGCGAAATTGCGACAGCGCAATTAACGTTCGCTGATAATCAGGATAGGGCTAGGGCTAGCTATCCATTTCTAGTGGCGCGCGACCAAACCCATTTTCTCCCAGAATAGGAGGCAGCGATCTTTTATAGCGAGTTCACCACAAGCATTAAAGTTACATTAGGGTTTTCCGGTTACCCTTCAGGTAGTGATCGGACTGGGACAGGATTTTTCGCCGGGGGCGGGTATAAGGATTTGCCCCGGCCGGGGCGGGGCAAGTTCTGCATGATCCTGTAACAACTCTGGCAAGAATGAAGAGTTAGGCATCACTAACAGAATAAAAACAAACCACTAAAAGTTTGAGTAACAACTCCAGAGAAAACACAAAAATAGGCAGTTCAAATCTAATGAACTCTAACTACGACAAAAGGGAATAGCAAACAATATTTTTGCTCTTGTCAAACCTATAACATCTCGACACTCATGCATAATGAAGTCGCAGTAAGCTTTCATTCATTCTGATCACTCAGACATTGACGCTTCTTGCTTCTGACTGCGAAGCGTAAACAATGCAAAAGAAAATGTTACCCGCGTTTCTGCAACTATGCTCACAAATTAACATTGCTTTACATGACCTAGCCTGCATGACCTGGCGATGACAATGATCAGACGTGGCACGCTCCTCTGCCCTTCACTTGTTACTAATGCTATCGTTCTTGTGGAAAGTTTGCGGCGAGAAATGTACGCGTCCGTCACAGATTACTTGTTGCATAACGGTGCCTTGAATCGTGATAAACGCCGTTACAATCGCGACAAAATTAATGTTCCCGAGTAAGATCTCCAATCTGAGTTGATCGCGCCAGCAAGAATTCAAACATGGTTTCAACTGAATAACAAAAAACGACGCAATGAGAAGGAACGAGAACTTCGGGAGGGAAAGTTGATTGATAATTAACAGGGTGTGCTGATTTTGGCATCTTAGCGAAAAGCCACTTTGTTCTCAATCCCAACATTTCCTGTCGCGACTGTTAGGCTTACTCAATTACCGGCACGAATGGAGGAAAGCACACTGCACTAACCTTGCTGTTGAGTCAACTGAAACAATGTAGTTCTAAACCATATGCATGCGTGAGAATCTTGAGAGAAAATCTGCTGATTTTGTGCGTCACTTATTAAATATTTATGTATTTTCAGCCCCGGCCCCGGAAAAATTTTTTCATTGGCCCCGGTCGATCACAACCTTCAGGTGTGAACTAATGAACTCGATGTGAACTACTGAACTCGTTGCGTCTCTTGCGTGGGTGCCTCCCGAACTTGTTACCTTTCCGTGATCGATGTTAGAACGTTCATGTTCATTGGATGCACCGGCTGCTTCACATGATGACGTAGCGTACGTGAGGTCTACCCCACACCTCAGTTGCTAGGCACGTTGTTCCGCTTGATTTCTTTTGCGGCGTGCTCATGCATGTGAAGAGGTTTATCGCGGACTTCTGGCGATGAAACCGTCGTAACAGGGGTTATATCGGTAAAGTTTTCCACACAAATGGAGAGTGGGTAAGTGAAAATAAGGGGCACATACCTGCAGATAAAGAAAAACACAGTGTTCGAAACACAAAATGTAATGAAGCGTAGTGCCACAGCCCACTGCACGGAACATTTCCTGTAGTCCTTGTTGGTCACAAACATTGGGCACGTCAAGCAAAGTTTTCAAGCATAGTTGAGCACGGAACGATTTGGTGGAAGTTTGCACACAGGAAGTTATTGGATCATACCACACTGAGTAGCACGATTACCTTCTTTCCTAGTCAATAAGATTTTTGTGGCACTTGAGAATGAAGAAAGGATATGGGCATAGCTATTCCTGAAAAGAATTGATGTCCTCACTCAGAGAGCGACTTGAATCATCGGCTTGATTCATACTTAAATGCTTTATGATTGCAGTCATGTTTTGTCAGTCAGTGGTAGCTTCAAGTGAGTACCAAAAATATTTTTTGTCACAGAGCCATGCATGGCTTACGGTAGGGAGTACAAGAGGTGCATTGTACCTGTACGTAATGGGGCCCGAGAGAATTAAGGTATGCACATTACGTTTTGCTGTCATCAAGGCCAAAATTACTATGGTGAGCCAGTTTCCTGAATAAGAAGTAAGAAATCTTAACATGGTAGCTGTTTTATATATATTCCGATTACTATACAAACAATATGCACAAGTTTAACGACCGCTCTAGAGGCTAAGTGGACTAGGTATCGATCTACGTATCCCATGGTGTAATTTTTCTCAGAGGCCCTAGAGCCAAGACGTTCAATAGATCTGGACAACTTCAAATGTAAGTGAAAGCTGACCTGTTGCTGTATACACCCGACAAGTTCCCAACAACAAAGTTACGGAATTTTGTGAAAGTATTTTCTATCAGCGTGTTGTCGTTCCCTGTTTAATGTTGGACAGCAAAGGTAAATCAGAAAAAAATGTATTTTGCAAGTTAGACCAAGAGAAGTTACCAGTCATGAATATACTTCTTACGCTACAAACGAAATTTTCGAAATATCATGCTAGCGGCATATTTCTTCAGCATTCAGATATTTTTCATCAATTAACATATTCTTAAACAATGTATTACCCTAGTTCACAGTAGCTTATAGCTGTGGTTCTTAATCTGGGGACACACATCCCCAGGGGAGCGTCAATAAATTTCCAGGAGTGCGCGAGCCCTTACGCACTGTACAAAATGAATTGTTTGGTCAATAAATTTACCACTAAATATTTTTGATTTTAAAACTTACTTAGAGTCAGTGGTCTAGAAACAAAGGACAATTACATGAAAGTAAGGCGTGGTAGAAAAAGTTTAAGTACTGGCCTGTAGAAACAAAGTTTAATTATACTCACCTTGTATTCCCTTTGCAGGTTCACAACTTGTCTGAGGTTGCCTATATCGGCTTACACTGCACGGTGAGCTACTTGGCCATTTCGCAGTGAATTTTGGCAGGCCAACGGAAGCGCAGCGCGTTAAACTTTAACGCAGCGCGTTAAAGCCGAGAAGGAGAGTGGGTACAGGGTAGGCTGCAAGGATCGTTTTTCAAGTCTTACTAGCTTCAGTGGCGCGAGATCTATTCCACTAGGCCACTTAGCCCGTTGGTTCACGTTATAGAGAGATCTACTACAGGTTAGAGCAGTGGTTTTCAACTTTGGGTCGCGACCTCCGTGGGAGTCGTTTGCCCCTTTTCTAGGGGACGCGAGAGCTGATAAAATATTCATAATTCTTCTATATTTTGTGTTTCGAGTATGGAACCACTTCTTGTAGCCAAGATAACAGGATCAACTGGCAAAAATGATAGCCTACTTCTTCATTCAAAATTGTTTTCAGTGTGACTATGACCATAACAGTACTGCTGGTGTTTGCCAACTCACGAATAACTTTGTGACGTATGAATGAGCTGTGTTTGCAAATTAGATATTTGCATGCGGTAGCTAACTTGGGAATGATTCTAGTTTTTATTGAGTTGTGTTGTTGAGTGATTTGTTTCCGACGCGGGTCTCTCTCACTGATGCTGCCATGTGCATGAATTTAATAATTGGGTTTTTGTTCAACATAATGATATCGTAAATTATTCTTTAATGATTGTGATTTCTATTGTGCAAACACAACTGCATTACATACGCCTGGTTGGAAATTTTCTGAAGGGGTCGTTTGGTTAAAGTGGGTTGCAAAATGGGTCGCTGCATGAAAAAGGTTGAAAACCACTGTCTTAAAGGCTAGGTATCCTACCATCAACCAGCACTGGCGAAGTCACCATTGGCAATAGGTACTCTTCAAAAGTTTTTGATGGATAAAAGCAGTGGTGGGCATTTCTAATGACACTCAAGTTTGGTGCAAACATGAAAATCGGGAAAAGCGCAGTACCAGTAAAGTATGAGTGTTGTGACAGTTCGGAGACAATGCAGAGCAGTGATGCCAAGTTATTTTGCAAAAAAAGCATGTAAATCTGAAAAACAGCACAAAAAGGAATTTAGCCGAAAAACAAGCGCAAATGCATTTGGTTAAAAATTTGAACAAAACATAAAACAAGCAGGTAAATTAACAACAAAAGCAGGGAAGCACATCCGAAAAATCAAGCCCAAAGTGACAAAATTCTCACAAAAGCACGCCCAAATTGCGTATTGCAGTATATTGAAAGAGAAGTGCCATAAGTCTGAACAAAAGCAATGCGCAAAACAGAAATTTGCAAAAAGCAAGCCTCAGAAAACAAGCAACCCGCAAGTCTTTAAAAAAACGCAACTCCACAAAAAAACAAGCCCAAATTCACGGAAAAACCGCAAGGTTGGCAACACTGGCACAGTGTTATCAGGATGCACAGTCATAATGGTATATCAGGTATTGGGGTTTCAGTTAATGGCTACAAAACGCCCGGTAACGAAACCTTTTCCCCTATTGTGATAGTTTACTGTGTACTAGGAAAAAGATAGTCTCTCTCTCACTCAGGTTCTTTTTCTGCACCTTTTTTGAAATTGTAAGTTACTTTGGTTAAAACCAGGGTTGCCAGGTTGGCATTTTAAGGACAAATTCCAGAAATTTGGCCTTTTTTAAAGTGGTTTGGCATGAAAAAATGGTGTTTAGCATGTAGTTCACACTTTGGCATTTTCTGGCTTTTTTTGGTGGTGTTGGCATGAAAAAAACATTGTTTGGCCTTTTTTTGAAACCTCTGGCTCAGTTACTGCTGTCGGCTTGGAACTAAGAGCTTTTTCTAAGGACAAATGTCCTCTCTTTTCTACCACGGTCCCATTCTCGAAGATAAAAACGGATTTGCTGTCTGATTGACGTCACAGGACAAGAGACATATTGCGTTTTTGGGAAAGACGACGAAAACAACGGCACATTGATCGAACAGTGTCAATCTTTCCCAGCACATTAGCGGTAATAATCTTAAAAAATAAAAACAGATTTCTTTCCCTTGCGTCAGCTGTTTTGATTCGCACATAAAATAAATGAGCTGCATGCGAAACGGCAATATTCGTTAAATGGGATATGGTAATAATCATTGCGTAGGAAGGATTTTTTCCGGGGAGGGGGCAGTAGGGGATTTTCCCAAAATTTTTTCCAGGGGGGTGCCAAAAGTGGTGACATTTGGTTTTCACCCTCAGAAATTGAAAAAACAACCTTTTTTTCATAATAATTTCAAAATCCTGCCCCCCCGCTTTCCGACGCCCATGGCAATAATAAATGAGTCGCATACAAAACGGCAATATTCGTTAAAGGATATTTTTTGTGTTTTATTGGGTTGACTTGTCAAAAATCGCCGGCACAAACGATGTTTATGAATAAGCTCAGGAAAGCTCTTGCATATTCTTGAATTTGTCCTATATAAATATTGATATCTTTCTTGATATAAAACGTAGTCAGTATTTTTGGTGTTCTCTACAACCCCAGAAAAGCGATTGGGAGCAATGTTCCCTCCAATTTGTAATAATGTTGCGAGGAAAAACAAGTGGGTGCCCTGAATCACAATTTTACTCGGCAGAAGTTATTAAATCTATTACACAGTAAGATGTATTACAGACAAAAACTAAAAATGAAACAAATTTTATTGCGCTAAGCATTGTTGCAAATGCGCAGAGGGATCTTAGCAGCTGTGTGGCCGCGCAAGCGCGCAGCTTAAAGGGAACATTGGAACATTGGTTGAGAGTATGAGTCGCTTAAACTTTTTGGTTTGATTCCACTTCGAGTTATACAGAAATTTGAGTAACGGTACTTGGGACCATTCCACTCCTTTGCTTCTTGATGTTTCGGGAGTAGTGCAACGGAAATCCTCTCGCAATATTGCAAGTGATTCATAACGACTATACAATTAACTCCGAAGGCAGCGGCGTAGGTCATGGCACACAGCAAAACGAAACGTGAGCACCCACAAACCAATCGAGACAATCCGAGTGGAGTTAAACAAGAGTATACGCAACTAAACGTTTCTTACACCTTTAGAGTTCTGGAGAAAATCCGTTGCAAAACTTCAGCCTCCTTTCAATTTTGAAAAAAATGTTGGAGCCTAATTAATAGCATTTATACGTTCTGCCCACATTTTAACACAGGTTTTTACACCCGAGCTCACAGTTAAAACAGAAATATAATCGCTAATTATGAACATGGACCACACCAGTGAGTCAAATCATGGAAAGCGAAGTCATTTGGCAAAGGTAATTTTAGGACTGATTTTCTTAGTGACTCGTGCGAATTGCTGTAGCACGAGGATTAGTGACTTTTATAACAGCCTATTATACTTTCAAGAAAACATCTTGACGTTTGTTTTATGTAATTTTCATCAGCTTGTTTGGGGTATGTCATTCAATTTCTGAATGATTATATTCTCGGCCGTAGTATCTTTTGTACTTCGTCCGCTTAATATTCAGCAAATCTCATCTGTCCTAATTATTTGACCTTGATATAGTCACTGCTGACATGTATCAAAGTGACAGAAAAGTAAAGGGAAATATGTACTGAGTTGCAAAACAAATGCTTGTAATAACACTGATGTGTTAATATCTTGTATAACATATATGATTTCGCTGAGCACATTGTATCTGATTATGCAAAGCAAGATCTTCCAAAAATTTTACAAAAACTTAGAGTTTTGCAGAAGACAANTAACAGTCTTTTTGGTCAAAGNATGTTTAACGCTTTTTNATATTATTTCCAGGCTGAACTCCANTGCCACTTGGAAGGATGTTTTCGATGGGAAACGGTAATTGATGTTGCTCGGTAAGCATTGCTTCTTTATCTTTTTGCTTTCTTTGCTTAACCAGCGGACACCGAAGCTAAATATATTAAGTTGCAATTGTTTTCAATATTTCAAAGTTGCATTTTGATCCATACAATCCCTATCTTTTTAGAAACGCGAAAATGTCTAAAAGGCATCGTATTTTGTTTCAAAAGAGCAGATTATCTGATCCAAAAGTGCTCCTTGCAATTAGTAAATCTATCTAAAGGCCGATACTTAAATCAGTGCTGTTTTTCTAACAGAAAGCGCGGTATTGAGCTGCCTTCGTATGAGGTCAAGATCTTGAAGGAACAATACAGTGCCAAGAAACGATGCGAAAGCCTCGATGCTTACCTCAAAATTTACGACTTTTTCACTGGAGTCTTTGCGTAGGTTACAAACATGTTAATAGAAACGAGATCTCTTAACTGATTTGCAAAGGAAAATTGCAAAGTCTCTCTGCAGAGGAGATCTGGAGGCAATTGCTCGCATGACTCGGGAAGCAATTGAAGACAAACTCAAAGAGAACGTGCGTTACCTGGAGCTCCGCTTTTGCCCATTCATGTTTCTAACGTCATCTGACGGAAAGAAAAGCAAACTGAATGGGAAGTAGGTAGTGCATGTAGAAATATCTGAGAAGTGTTTAATAGTGCTCTTTCACTAGATAGTTCGGTTTGCAAACAAAACGGAGATACTTAGTTTCCGTGATGTCATCAGAGGTAAATTGGGAAAACCTGTCATATGCAGCTTCTTGTTTCCACTCTGAGCTGAAGAAGCTAAGAAATGAGAGGCGATTGGATGAAAAAAATTATATTTTAATGGCGAGGTTTGTGAATTTTACGACGAATTTCAATTTGATTGCTCACAGCTTTTCATACGAGAGTGCAGTTTTCTTCGCAACAATACTGTAATTGTGGGTAGTTACGTCGGTATATCAGTACGCCCACCTTTACAGGGAGGTAACTGCAAGTGATGTTGTGCAAACTGTTTGTGAGGCTGCTGCAGCTTCAGAGGAGAGGACTGGAATGGTTGTGAGAATCATCCTGGGCACCATCGTTCGCCACCCAGGTTTGAAATCGAGTTTTTAAGTTTGGAAACTTCCCCATAATGTTTTTTTTAATCAAAATGAATTTTTTAAGTGTTGGAGTATTGCCACGAAGTAGGAAACAAGCAAATAACTTTAATTCACCATCTCACGAAGTAATAAGATCCGTGCGAACTTTGCTTTTTGAAAGGTTTTCGAAACAAATTGATGGCCCCAAATATAGAATGATATATTTGTAAACCCTCTTGCAAGATGCAAATTTTAATCCATGATATGCAGAAAAGCAGAAGACACACCCTCCAACTTGGAATCTAGTAGTCTGACGCTATTTCGTGGAAGTCTGTTTCTTCTGCGCAAATGTACGCCTATACCTGAGTATCCAACTGTGAGAACGGTAAATGGTGTTCGTGTAGTCTTGTTTCCAGCCTGAGGTCGCCTCAAAACGATGATCAAACCGAAAGTCAACATAAACTTGGATGTGATTAGCGAAATGTTCAAACATGATGTTCAAAATACATCTTTTCACAAAGCTTGAATGAGAACAAGAGCAGGTTTGCAACAAAAGGTTTGCACAAATCAAATATAGTCTTCTCGGAGACTGGGACGCGATATTTGTCCTCTAGCTTCGTTCCGTTTTAAGTTAGATTTAACAGTAATTCTGCAACATTGGTTTTTACTGTATTTCTACTAATACAGCTTCTTGAAAGATAATGAAGGTTAATTTTACCCTTTTTTTTGTACATCGACAAGAAAGTTTGTAGGATTTGACCTTGTACTAAATGTCAGTTGCCTGTTGAACATTCTTCCAAAACTCAGTCAGCTTTAATGCAGTGATTTAAAGGTTGAATAAACTACCATTGTTACAATCCATGTTCCTGAAAAACTTCCGTTTGATAAGACGTGTCTGGACTGAACTGCAGCACATTTTTCCTGTTTTGCTAGCGAATTCACCAGGGGTAACTGTGAGCACGAGTCATCTTAAGCTGAGATTGCAAAATTCCATGTAAAGTTCAAAGACTAGTGGAAAGACATCATGATCATATACAACAAGCGTATATGATTCAAAAATTAAACACTTGGCCCTATT
>JGI24159J19872_10013269_pt1 | contig 10717 bp, 2 predicted proteins | sample Ectturendosymbi4_FD_19872 | JGI IMG/M metagenome (IMG submission 19872)
TTGTAATTTGAAATAAATAGCTTTTTAATCAAAGTCACAATTGAAATTTTCATGGGTACACATCTTTTTGGGTCACCCTGTATTTTATTAACCTGCAAACTTTGGAATTGGGGTGGCATTGCCCCGTTTCCCTCCCTGGCTACGCGCCTTGTGGCAACCTCATTGCGGGCTACAGACCAGCGCAGGAATTCGTGATTGAGCGAAGTTCATGTGCAGATCAATTCGGTAATTCAAATTAACCAACACAATTTTCAACAATCATGACAATTCAGTTTACCTAGTCAATTTGTATACTGTGTTTACAGATAATCCAGTGAGAATGTTAATTTTTCTCATTTATTCCCTGGTTTTATGCGGGGGAAACGTTTCCAACAGCAAAGTAACATGAAATTTGCAAAACTACATTACTTTTTATCACAAAATGTTGGGGGGGACAAAACATTTTATGTCCCCCTGTCCAAAAGTTGGGGGAGACATGTCCCCCACGTCCCCCCCATAAACTCGGTACCTGGGACCAATTAATAAACAAAGAGAGGGTCCATGGCCCACTGACTATACAACTTCTCCAATGTAACAACCGCTGCACATGCATAGAGCAGGAATAAAAACAATGATAAACAACATTTAATAATGCAACGTGCGCTACAATAAATGCGAAGGCTGAGCCTGTTTTTGTTAGAAAGCCTTGTTATTCGAGACCCAATACTTGATAATGCACAGATCAAGTCACCTTCCCCATTAAGCCTGCTTCTAGATTTTGTTTTCATTGGCAACATAAGCCCCTGTTTTCGAAGGACATCTTGCAAAACGTACTCAAATTCAACAATACAAGGCCGTGGCCCGTCAAAAAATTTTCCGTAGTCCACAGGTTGAGAAACCTGCCTCAAAATCACTGATCCTGATGCTGCTCACAAAACGTGTGTGCGTAGATTTTGTGCTAAAAGACAAAGTGATATGATTGATTATTTTGTTTTGAAAGAATCTTTCAGTGTTAACTTATAGCGAACGACGCAAATGAACATTCATTAGTCGACAAAGGTAAAGGGGACGTCGTAATTGAGAAAAAACTTAACACCGACGTTGAGTCTATATCTGGTGAAATAACTATTTTGGAGAAGCGGGTCACTGCGGGTCATTAAACATTGTTGATGCTCAAGACGCAGGAAGAAACGTTTGTGAATACATGTTCTTCTGTATAAACACAAAATATGGATTTGTCTGGACGTAAAATTACCTATTCATAAAGCGAAAGTGACCTTAACGACCTTATTACTTATAGACAGTTTCTTGCTTTAAATGAAGATGTATAAAATTTTAATCATGCAACCGCTAATCCATTTTAGGTTTTAATCCACAAGCAACACTCGTTGGTAAAAAAGAACGACTAAAAATGCAATATATTTGCAAAATATAAGAAAATTATAATGTTTCAGTCACACACCATGGACGTTCAACGAAATTTGTCGTAAAAAAATGTTATTGCATTTCATGGTGTAATGGTAACGGTGTTCACGCTTGGGTATCAGTGGATACATGGGATGTACTTTGACTGGGATTGACTTGTTATGAATGTCGGGTGAAAGTTTATTGCACCTATTACAACAATGAAAAAAACATGCAAAAGGTTGTTGCATCTATTAGAAATTGACCAAAACGAATTAGCTTTCACGGATTGATTTTTCATCAGTGAGATGGCTGCAAAAATAAAAGTTTTTTCTGACACTTGTGACCCACGGGTGTGAAACTCTCAAGTATAATTTAAATTTGCAATGACAGTGACCAACCAAACACTGGATCCTTTGATCCACCCACAAGTACTGTTAACATGTTTCGTTGAAATTCTGAATCATTTTTAAATCGAAAGAAGGCTATAGCCAGTCAAACAGCCTGACAGATCGAAAAAATCAGAAAAGTTCGGAAGAAACACATCCGGTCAAGATGAAAGTGTCATGCTCGGAAGAAACATGTCACGCTCGCCAAACATCATTCGAAGCAGAACTTTGTTGCATAATACATAGGTGTTCTTCGTCATCAACCTAAAATTCACCTATACACAAATCTGCATCGCATTTAAATAAGTGTATAAGATCTTGTTTAATATTCTTGGCTCCTCCTTTGCCTGTTTGTGGCAGATGTTTTGTTATACTGCAAAATACATTTTCTTTCGAATATTTTTTGTAATGTTTTCAGAGTGAACTTCTGATGATGTCAAGAAGCACCAATCACAGGTGGTGGAACCGGGAGGGCCGCATGTGCCCCCACTTTTAAATTTCGAATTTTGCCTAAATAAGTTTAAGCAACACAATTAATATTGGGTCCATTGTTACAGTAAATCGTTTGAAAAACATTTTGTGGAATGTTGGCAATGCATTTTGTGATATATTATTTGTAATTTAGCAGTGAATTTGGCAGAATTTCTTAAATGTTTGGCAGAAGGCACCGTGCATTCATGGGCGTACGAAGAAGGGGGGGGAATCGGGCCTTTGTCCCCCTGGAAATTTGGACTAAAAATCCAAATTTTCTAGAAAACCTGAAATCAGTAGCTTAATTCCGATTGAGTGATTAATTCTTGCATTGACAGTTTATGTTCCGGTATGACACTCACACTGTACAAGAGCCACATTCAATATGCTATTGTCATGCAGTGATGAGCTTGCAGTTCACTCATGTCCTCTCATTTTCCTACAGAGGCAGGTTGCGAAACTTCCGTGCGGATTGTTCCATCGCTGGTCTTTATTGCATAACAATAACGTGGCAACATATCTTCAAAGGTTCACTTCAAGTGACGATAGAAGGCGTTTTGCTGCATGTGACTGTTGAACGCAGACATCTTGGCGGGTAATTTAACGAGACAGTGACTGCTGATAGCGGAAAGGCACGTGGTTTTATATTGTGTGAAAAAAGCATGGGTGAATCTATAGCAATTCTTCCACAAGTTTGAAAAATCCATGGTTAGTGTGAGATGAGTGTGAATAATGTGCCTAAGTGAATAGCTTATTAATGAAACTATACTTATTCAGGCTTCTTTTCACACACTTTAAAACTTCTTGGCTTGTTAGAATACGTCTATGCAGGAGCCTGCATGATACTCTAACTTTAGTAAATTGTCCGATAGTCGTGTGCGTGTCAACATAGCAGTCCACACCACTTGTCCGATTTATGTATGATGAGCGTTTCCTGTGAAAAAATCAGCAATAACAAGCGAGGTTTTCTTGAAAGGGTGATCGACTGCTTTGAACGATACCCTAAACGTTTGCAGCTATTGTTTCTAGGTGACACTGACAAGCAGTATTGCCACTTCGGATGTTTTAACATTAGATCTGATTTTCGCCGGCAAGGCAAAGGAAAACCATTGATGAAAACGTTAAGGCTCCACAAAACTGTGATTGAACGGTCACAATAAATGTCATCACAAATAAATGTCTAGAAGGAATGCTACTGTTGGTAAACAGTGACTATGGCGCAATGAAGAAGTCTTTGAAACTGAATCGCTTCTTAGCCAAACTTTGAGATTCAAGACATGTAAAATGTATGTCAACGCCATATTCACGCATGTAGTTTTAAAACTGTGCAAAAACAAAAATCTACGATATTGATTTGAGGCTATGCTGACACTGGAAACGAGGATAGGTTCTATTTGTAGCACCCACCAACGGTTATCAAAGAGAAATTTGCGATGATCTTGAAATGAAGCTTACATAACCATTAATTGCGGCTGGAATTCGTGATTGAGCGAAGTTCATGTGCACACCCATTCGGTAATTCATAATTATTATTTATAAACAATCATGACAAATTCAGTTTACCTAGTCAATCTGTATACTGTGTCTTCAGATAATCTAGTAATAATGTTCATTTTTCTTATTTATTCCCTGGCTTTAAGCTAGAAAACGTTTCCAACAGTAATGTAACCATGACATTTGCACAACTACATTATTTTTTATCACAAAATATTAGGGGGGACAAAAGATATTATGTCCCCTCATAAACTCGGTCCCTGACCCAAACCAATAGATGAGATTTTCGTTCTATGTGCTGAGTTGACCAGATTTCCCTGTTTTCATGGTCTTGTCGAGGTTTCTTAGTCTATTACTTGGTTGCCTCGGAAAACTAAGCCGGCTGCAACCAAGAAGGCATCGACAGTGGCGGGATGAAGCGTGTAAAGGCGGTCGGAAAATACGAAGATGAAATTCGCATAAAAAGTGACTCGCTTACTGGCTAACTTCACTTTTTAGGAAAAAACATAAATTTTCAACAAAAATTTGATATACGTAATCAAGTAACAGCACTAAGTTTGTTTCGACTAATTGACAACACTTTGTTTTACAAAAATATCAGTATTTGAAGTCTTTTTCAAGATATAAAACTCCATAATTGATCACAGAGCGGCCGAAAGCGTTCATACAGAGTCGAGTGACATTATCCAATACATGATTGTGTTGTTCAATAACTGAAGAGTTTTGAGATGTTTGCGCCAATAAAATCAACTCTTTATTTTTGGGACGAAAAAGGGGCTGCTGTTGTCACATTTACAGGCCAAATCAAATTGGAACTGATGTGCACCAATGTGTACTCTCTTTTTCGCAGCAAAAAAATTTAAAATCTTCTTAGATCTGGGAAAGGCCTTCCTCATCTTTTATTCTTATTTTTTGCAATTTTGAAATCTGGTGTATTTTCTAAGAACATTTTACATCGTTCGTTGTGAGGTTTACTATCCCTCTCTGAAGAACACAAAAGTTCCGAAAAGAAAGCAGGTGGGCCTGGGGCCGGGAACACATATTTTTATTTTGTGTTACTATGCTCTTTTATGAATTTATGCAGACGTGCAGGTATAATTATTAATAACCTTTATCCTGCATTCAAACTTGCGGAAAGGTTATTTTTTTACGTAAAATTTGTAGTTTTCATGTTAATCGCTACTTGCAATCAATGTGTCGGAAAATGTGAATCAGAAACCATTTGCCTACGAGTTGGAGAGTACTTTCAAACTTTACAAATAATTAAAATCAAGGATTGGTTACATGCTTCAGAGACATAATAACATGACGCAGTTCTGTGGTTTCTGCAATAGTTAATGAAATAACGAAAATTTCAAAGCAAAACTAAATTTCAATATTCAAATGAATGACAGTCGCGGGTTTAATCAGAAACGAAAAATGAATTGTTTGAAAACAATACATTTTCAGAGGCTGCTTTTCAAGTGTGGCCCTTTTTCTTTTCACGGTTGACCAGATACAACTTTTAAATAACACGTCATAATTGTCATATCATTTGAAATTCCAAGATCTTAGTAACAGTTCACATTCACGAGGACTCCAAAATATCTTTTTACGCAGGATTTTACATGTGGGACACTTTTTTCTGCACCATCCCAATGCAAGTTGTGACTGCCCTGTCCCATGCAACTTATATTTAACTACTAATATAAAGTATATCATATCATATGCATGTCTACTGACTACACTCTACAGAGCTGTGGCTAAGGTACAGCGATCCCACAATTAGGAATGAAAATTCCGCGATCATTCTTTTACTTCCCACATAAAAATGGCCAGGAACCTTATTTTCGGACTTCACATCACTACGCCATGGCTCTGAGCCTCTACGTCTAATATCTACTGCACTGTGAGTATATATTAATGGTACTCAACTAACAAAATTTCTGCTACATTACGTTAAAATTACTCACGATGGGACATAGTACAAGTTTCAAGTCGACTGTCACGCTTCATGAGACAAATTCCGTGGGATTTCCATGAGAATCCCATTCCCACGGAAAAACCTGTCTTTACGTATATAATCCTTGACTCTGCTAAGACGATTGAAGTACTGTTGTTTCCTATAGTTAGTGTTAATCAGAATCATGCAGTGTTGTCTCACTTGCTAGGGCCCTAAAAGAGTTTGCAAGACCACATTCGACTATTGCTGGTATATCTCGGACTCGTCTTGCCACTTGAGCATAATTTCGAACCTTGATACCGGAACAAGGAGGTGCATTTTTAGGAGAAATTGCTCTTAGTCTGAACTTGCAACGATAAAATCAACGAATGAAAATTAGCATGTCACTGAAAAAAATGAAAGTTAGGTTGCTACTGAAAAATACCCTGCAATTCTCTGAATAATTTTGCCACAAGCTTGCTAGACGAAGATTATGCTTTTTGGAATAAATACATTGGTGAAAGTGACAATTTATTCAATGATGAAAAAAACATGCACTGATAAGTTTGTGAACATGTAACATATTTATTTGTCCGACTTAAAGATGATCTTACGCAAAATAGGTGCTTTGCGCCTACAACCATAGAATACACAAGGGCGAACATTACATAGTTAGCATTAGCGCGTATTTTGAAAAATGTAGTTTAGTACTTCTAAAAATAATGTGACAATCGTTCATAAACTTGTATTGTTTTCTGATGTAAAATGCATTAAAAGTTTGCATGCGCATTTAGTTGCAAAAGATATATAATGACTGTTTGATTGCAAAACTTAGCAGAATATATGCCGGTCAAAAGCGGTAAGTTAACAGCACTTATTAACCAAAGATAACTTCGTGCATTTTGATAATATACCTGCTAAACTTGCACAAACATTTGAAAAAAACGGAAGAAAAATGTTGTGCTTGTGCATTCTTGAACTTACGACTGATTATAGTAAACGGCACTGACACACACAAGCAATAAGTACAGCTTTAAAAAGTTGTTGCACTATTGCAAACAAACTACCGGATTTTGAAACCACGAAAGATTTGCTTGTACTTCTTATGTACACGAAACAGTATAGAGCACTTTTGCAATACGTTTAGTATGACGAAACAGATACGATATCATTCCGTGAATGACTGAGTGGTCACCAAGCGGAACGTCAGTAAATGCAGCGGTGAAACTGTTGCCAACGTCTGTTCTTCACAATTTTAAAGAAATGATCAGAAATTCTTTGGGCATAATTTAGCTTCGCGAAAAGCTTTTGGCTAATTTAGCTGATCTGTAACTGTTAACTACGATTTTGAGAGCTTGGTTGGAAGCTGAAACAAGAAAACGTACGCTTTCAGCGCGTTCTGAGTAAATGCGCACAGGTTGGAAAGACGTCAACGGATAAAGAAAGTGCAAGAGTAGATTAAAGCAATGAAAATAATCTCTACTAAACAGATGGTCGCAAAACACACAAGAGCAAAACGTGCGAGTAAGACTTTGGCATTTACCAAACATTGGTAAAGCAGCTTCCGAATTATTGACAATATTTCTTTGTTTACAGTTCAGGACAGACCTTGTTTTTAATAAAACGAAAAAAATCTCAGTCTGGCGTGTAGTCCTGCGTTAAAGTGCACAGTAAAGTTGTCTTTTTCTGCAAGAAAAGTCCTCACATTGCTCGGGCTGCAGCGATAACAGCAAAACTTTAGCAGCAACTTCAGCTTCTTTCCTCAGGCGTGTATAAAAGCGTTTGGTTCCTCCAGTGGTTTTCCATTCTTCACAAGAAATAGACATGTAATTAGAAAGGCTGCATTAAGTGCAACACGTATGAATGCAAAACTGAGATGATTGAAGCGACAGGCGCACACGCGTGAGGCGAAAAACAATGCGTGGTTTGGGCCAAAACTACGTCAATCACGAAAAGCATTACTTCCAACCATCTGGACGAAGAAGAGCGGTACATAAATGAAATGACTAACGGTCATGTGTTTGGATCGTTACTGCAGTAGATGCTGCTTTTTTTATTCATTTGATCCTCTATAACCTCTAAATAAATACTGTTTCCTTGGCCTCGTTTAATTAACCTCCACATTGACACCGTTAGTTGCACGAAACACGTGAAGACGGTAACAGATTTCTAACAGATTTCTTTCCACGTTCTATGCAGCATAGTCTCATCTGTGCGCGCAATGGCATCAGTGGTCATTTTCTTTGGTACAGTGATGTCCCAGATATTTGTTCGACACACGATATTCAGTCACTTTTATGGGGGTTACAACCATTTTTATAGCAAAGTAGCCATTTTAGGGTTTCATTTAACACTATCTATTTCATCGATAGGATCCATCAAATACATATGCAATGTGATCAAATTTGATGACCACTGAGTACACAAAACAAATTGAATAAAAATTTCTCATAATATTTGCCTTGATAATAATGTTTTCGATTGTAGGTAGAGAGTGTTTGTAAACAATGTGTTGCAGCTCACCTTGCACGCACATCTCTCTTTGTTTAAAAAAATATATAACTACAGTTATGTGCTAAAAATAATAGAGACTACACCATAACTTACAGGCACGGGTTCTCGCAAAGTTTCTCAGTAATGTTGCTCACAAGTTGATCGTTTAAGTTGAGGAAATTCCTGCCTGGCATGTGCACGTAGGATGGTTTGCTCGCTATTGCTCGAAGCTGCGGTTGGTTAACGTCTCCGACACCGATGACGTAAGTCTGAAAAAAAAACATCATTTGTATAAACAATCAACTGTACATCTTATGCTACAGTACTCCTGCATTGCGCGTGCGCATGCAGTTCGACACCTTCAAATTAATAAGATTTCACGACTAAGGATGCGTAGTGCCACGTGAAATCGATTTCTTAATGAAACAAAATTTGTGGGTTGATTCAATATTGTCGCTTTTGTGGAGACCAGTTACTTGTGTATCAAAACGTTTTGAAAATATCAGTAACTCAATTTCGTAAAAGAGCCGATATTTATGAAATACAAGGTGATGACTTTAGCTTCCTAATATATTCAAACGCTGCCGTTTCATGGTCTTGAATTTCTAATCACTAATACAGATTTTCAGTGGATTAGTCAGTTGCATATCATGCCATGATTTGTCCTTTCGTGTTTGTTACTTGAAGTATACCGTTCAGTATTAAAAGGTTTCATTTCAGGTTAACGACAAGAACCCTTTCTGGCGCTTCTTTCAAGTAAAAGAAACATTCATATTAAAGTAACCTAGCCAAGGATTTCAGTGCATACCGTAGCCTTGCTTTTGAGGGTAGTTGCAGGAGTGATGACGTCATCTTGGCTTGCGCCATCAGTAATCAGAATGACATAATCTCCAGCATTTGGTCGGTTGCTGGATGAGGCCAGGCTGCTTTCACTGAGGTACCTCAGCGCCCGTCCAGTGTTTGTTCCTGCAAGACAAACCCAATATAAAGTATATAAAGTATTACTACAGCGCACACATACTCAAATGCGGGATCCTTTTGTTACGTCACAAGCGCTGCATTCTGAAACATGGTTTGTGGTTTCAGTCTAAAGTAAAGCTATAGGTTTACTCATTTTTGACAAGTTAGAATTTTCCAAGCATTGTTTAGTGACTCATGAACGTCGAATATTTTTAAGAACAGCTGCTAGATGCCGCAACAAAAACCTACACGCACTACTTATGAAAATGTAAACCTACTTGAATGATGCGATGTAATCTATTTTAATTATCGCGCATAATTAATTGAAGGGGAAGCGGGCATGTCGTGCACCACCATGTCACCCACGCATAATTGTTTTACGACGTTGCTTCTCAACAGATAGAATAACTGCGTCAGCTTAAGATTGTCTTGAAACCACCGTAGAGACTACAACATATTTGTGGCAGGTAAATCTTTGCTAAAATCCAAGTTGGCGTCAGCAGTTTTTAAGACCGCATGCACAGTAAAAGCATTGTTTTTGAGGTCGGTGTTGATGCCACTTGACCAACCAAAGAATCCCTTTAGGAGCCAAAAAAGGGTATTTTAAAGTTGCGTAATAAGCAACAGCTCATGGGAGATATTTAAGTGGAAACATAGGCACAATGAAATCCAGCTCTGAAAGATTTTCGGGGTAACGCAATGACGTGCTTGATAATAGGACAGGTTACAAAGATGCATGGATAGAGTTTGAGTTCTAGCAAACTTAGTAAGTTTGCTGTAGGAGATGGCAAGCTTATCTTTTTGTTAAAGATAAGAATTTATGCCAACTTTGGGCAAAACTCACAGGATGGAATATCATGGATTTCCAATAAGCTAGGAAGTTTTTACAGTATTGCAGAATGGGTTGTCACTATATTTATTGTATTACATGAGTAATTAGGTGGTTCTGCATTGGTAGTACAAGACCACTGCAACCAGTGCAATATAAATGTCAATGGAAAGTATGGATCGCGACGTACATATCCAGCTAAAACGCAAAAGACTTTTCTGGCATAAAATTTGCGCATTAAAAATAACTACACAAAAAACACAGATTTGAATGAAATCATACTGGACGTTCTTAAAACACTTTATTTTCAAAACGTACAACAAAATTCATTTGAATATGCTATTAACGTGTTATTGTCGTTTAAATTTTTTTCCAAGTTTTAACCTAGTCCAAGAGGCGCACATTTGAAAAAGGCACTTCGCATTCCATTTCAGCTATCGTTTTTAAGTCGTGAAGAATGTCGTAGTTGTTACATGGTCTCTAAGGTTTGGGTTTTGTATACCGAGCCTAGTCAGTGTTTGTTCAAATGCATGGCCAGGGCTACCATACCGTCCTTATTTCGAAGATTTGTCATTATTTTGCAATGCTACGTCTTAGTAAATCTCAAAGTCCTTATTTCTAAGAAATGTCCTTACTTGTTACTTGCGTCCTTATTTTTCTTATTTTCTGTAACATGACAGTCTTAAATAAGCAATATCTCTAATAGACAATAGACATACAAACAATTTCTATTTCATCGTAAACATTTTGTAATCAAGGTTTTGTGATGTCATAAAA
>JGI24159J19872_10013272_pt1 | contig 10716 bp, 6 predicted proteins | sample Ectturendosymbi4_FD_19872 | JGI IMG/M metagenome (IMG submission 19872)
TAAATAATATGATACATGCTATATATATCAAATAGATGTCTTCAGCTATGGAAGCAGCTTTAGACCTACTTCAGCTAGGTGCATGTGACGTTCCTTGCTGACAGCAACATCTGAAATGTGAATGGAACGCCAAACTTCAGAACTGTGAGACAGACGCCCAAGAGTAAGGAGTAAGTTGGCTTCTGACAATGTTCTAGCACAACCTAGCATACTTTTTTCAGTTGTGTCATTAAGAACAAGGTTTTTTAAGGAAAATGTTAGGTACCCAGTATGCACCTGTAGGGACCCGATTTTCTCTTATTCTGATGAGCATTTTCTCTGATTCTAGGGACCTAATTTTAAATTCTAGAAAACACCTGAAACAAAACTGATTAAGAACCAAATTATAATTACCAAATTTTCTATTTTCCAGTCCATAAAAGCTTGGTGGTGTAAAGTATAATTTATCAACAGTTATCGAATTTGTGCAGAGAGAAAGTTTGTTGCAAACGTTTTTCGGGCAAACTGAAGGGAATTTGGCCAAAGTATCCTTTGCACCCCCACAAATTGTCTGCCCATACACCTATGACTTGCTAAGTCCAGACTTGACGCTTTGTTTCAGATATTTGTCTTTTTGNATTAACTAAATGCCGTCAATTAGGTAGGAGAAAATTTACGGTCAAAATTATCCACAAGTTGCTTACATATATAATAAACGNCAAGTCCGNCATGTATTTGAGATATTTTTTCACAGAATCAGCTAGTAGAAAGAAGCAACAACCGAAGTCTGTCATTAACCAACTAAATGGTAGACAGCAATGCAGCTTAAGCTTTAATTGCGGTTCTTCTTTAAATTCTAATTGCAATTTTCATGGCTTACCATTTAACTATACCTTGTGGGAAATTCTTATCAAAATATGTTTAAAGTTTCGCATAAAAATTGCTTGAGTCATCTTTGACGTTGTCCGAACCATAATTTCTCACAAATTCGGTTGGTTGTGGACAGGGACAAAAGATGGTTTCAGCCGTATTCGGTGTAAACCTTGATGACCCCCAAGATCACCGTTTGCGGCGTTTCTGTATGGAATCAAGGAAATTTATACAGCAACCTGCTGGCTACCTTCTAGCGTCGACCTGAATCGTAACAAATAGATTTTTTGCAAGAAGACGAATCTTTGGCGTCTGCAAGCAAAACAACAAGACAAAGAAAAAAGAAAAAAGACACTTGAACGAAATTATCACGTGAATAAGTTGTCTTGAATCATCATCTGCAATTCGGCAAATCCTCCAAAAGGCGAGAACAGCAAAGTAGGTTGGAAAACCATCTGAATATCGTGCTCGCAGTTTAAGGGACAAGAAACTTTTTGAATGTGCTGCGGAACGGACCGAATCTGTTGGATCTTCGATTATTATCATACCTCCCATTCCACTATCCACCTGCAAAATGTTAGAATTTGCACATTACTATTTCGGAACCTAAACTCCAACCAACGCAAGTTTCAGTAATAGCATGTCAGCTTGAAAAAACGGATTTGTCTNAGTTAATTCATTTCTTAAAAGACTCAATTCAACTTTATTTTTCGAAAAGTTGCCTTTGGTTTTGCCCACCTCATCAGCACTTTTTATTACAAGAGTTATTGATCTAAATAAACGAAAATTCCTTTTTAATGATTTCATGCTGACAACTTTTACCAATATCCTTTAATCCATTCCAAAACAATGTTCTTGCAAAGACAAAACTGATACGTTATAAACTCACGCAAGAAAATTATTATTGTCACAATGAATGAAAATGCAGCACGATTTNATTTATAGCAGAATCAAATATCTCACCTGAAAATAAACCGAACCGTGAAAATGTGCGTGGTACCAAAAGCTCCCNGCTGGATGATTATCGATTATCGAGTATTTGTAGTCGTAATGAGCAGAAGGGCCAACTGTTACGAACACACTGTCTTGCGGCTCCTGTGCAACAGGAAAAAATACCAATTTTTCTTTAGATTTTTTTCTGTAAACTTCCTTCTGCTATTCTTTAGTTAGCCATATTTTTAATTTGTTTTAGATGACGTCATGTCAAAGACGACCGTGCTTCTTCGCATCTTGCTGGAGCGGTTAAAGCAAACGCTCTTGCCCAAACTGCAGGAGCGCCAGGGCAGTTTAGTCATTGGCCCTGAATTGAAACCTAACCTTCTATTGAAATGCAGACGCTCTGCCACTGATATATGGCAGGGTTAGTTTTTTTGTACTTTGACTCCAACTTGGCGAGGTTATCTTTTAGCAGAAGCACAATGCGTTCGGCACTGGATAAATCAACCCAGAATTTGCACGCAATCCAGAACATCATAATGAATAGAGCAAAACATCTAGATTTTTCTGAGTTCCCATGCTCTTGCCACGGAATCTTTCAAAGTTAGATATATTTTTGCTAAAACACGATCATCTTTTTTTGATAAACCCGTCTCGTTCTTGATGGGATGTAGCCGAGTGCACCCAGGGTTTCAAAAACACTAAGCTCACAAAAAATTCAGGTCAGTATTTCATAAAACTGAACTCGAACTTGATCATAATGTATATTTTTCACGTATGACATGAATGTAGAAAATCCTCATTATCCTAGTCTTCACTTTTACAAGAGCTTCACCAAGTCATTAGACAATTTTAAGGCAACTCGAGATATCCAAAAAATATCTGAACAACATCCTTAGTAGATGTAAAATGCATGCTGTTCTGCCACAAAATGACATCTATAGATCAAGTTTAAAACTATCTTTACTTACGAGACTGCTTATGTGCAAACCGTGAGTATGCATGTTGGTTGTGTTTGGAGAGTGGAACGTGTTGATGGGAGGATCCTTGTTGGGCGGGTTGGGTGGATTATTTTCCGTCAGCGTGTTTTTCTGCGAAACGTCATATTGAAGTTAAACAGTCTTTTAAACAGTCAAGAGCAACTTAAAGTTTCACTGCAATAACATGTTGGGACGCGATTACAACTCTTGTGCTTCCACTGATTTGGAATCCAGACCTTTAAAAATGACAATCAGATGCTAATGGTTATGTAGTCGTAATGGCCACCAACGTACTTCTCACAACTTAGGGACACCTTGACAAGATAACCTTTGGGTTTTGCGGTGTCTTAACCCACGTTCATTTTTGGTGATGTTCTTGTGTGTAGGTAATGTTTGCACTGGCGACTAAACTTGAATAAAATACTTGTAAGGTATTGGAATTGGATTTCAACTGGAGTTTCACTGTTATGGACGCGGACGTGTCAAATTGAGCTTTTTTGGAGACTAAGTTTTTTAATACAGACATGCAAAGTTTGAATCAACATCAAAAGATGAAAGCAGAGCCCTGTCGGCTGATTCCTCGAAGGCTTACAGCAAACCTAGAGTTTTGAATTCACTGATGCTTGTCTGATTTTAAGAAAGAGTGTTCGGGCAGCTTTCCTTCTTGTGTTTGTAAGCAATTTCTGCAGCGAATGCAAGCCTGCAGAAATGTAGATGCAACGAAGTCGCAAGGTGCAAAACAGGCGAAAAGTTACAAAATGTCACTTGAAACCTTACCAGTATTGAGTCAACTGCAGCTTGCTAAAACACTAGTTTTTCAATAATTTTCATGAACATGAGAAAAATAAAGATGTTTCTTAAGTGGCGCATCAGGTTAATTTGTAGCCCACACAACGCAATTCGCAGAAATGTAAACCACTCTTGCAAAAATGTTTTAATGCAAGCAACAAGCAAAGAAAGGAAATAAATTGACTGGATATATATAAGGAGGCCACTGCTAACTAGTTCTGCAAGATGTTACTTGATGCCTGTAGGAGAAACTACATAGAACCTGCGATCATACTTGCAATCCAATCTTGCCACCCAACCATGGAACTGAACTGTCTGGCATATTGATAGAGAGCAAATGGAATAACTCAAACTTGTATTGCATGCTACACAAATGGATCAGTTGACCCCCATAAAGTAGATACGAAAAGTATTCAGACNTACTTACTGTTTCGTCATACTTACTTAAATCCAGGTTTATAAGACGCTGACAGTCTGCTTAAACACAGCGCTAAACAATTTTGCAAAACTTGAAGCCAATTAATGAGTTATAGTAAATCTACCACTTCATAATCGCGAAAAATGATCGAAAAAGGCAAACCCATATTCCACACCCCAGCAGCATTTCTCATGAGATAAAATTGTCCTCAAACTGAAAATACGTTTCGTGAAGCATGTCTTGTGTTTGCTTAAAACACTGATTTCAAAACTACTTATCGCAATGTTCTTAGAGCAGTTGTGGGGAGAACCTGTCACGGGCCGCATAAATTGTGGATTATCGCTGGCGGGCCGCATATAACAACTAATTTTATCCTAAAATTCTACCTTTATCTTACTACGTGTCATAGAGTTTTCTTAAGACATACTATCTTAAAGGATAGGGGCTTCGGGCTTACTGTCTAAGTACGTGCTTATCATGGAGCTTGTTTTTTACGTAATCTTGTAGTCTAAATTGGGTAACGAAAATTCTGATGCGGGCCATATCAAATGTTCACGAGGGCCGCATTTGGCCCGCAGGCCACAGGTTCCCCACCCTTGACTTAGGGCATCGTCATAGGTGTCTGCTTTGATTCGTTCAATGCATGAGAATATGTCCTTGAATATGCTTTCTTGGCCATTGAGTTAAAGGAATATAGCAAGATACTTGCTCAGTGTTTTTCAACGTGTTTTGAGAGACTGTTAAAGTAATTTCATATCCACATTTTTACTATTGCGTATCAAAGCGATCATTACCGCATAAGGTTCAGTGATTCTTACCAAGCGAAGATTGATTAGGTCACCGGCTTTGATTCTCCAGGTCGGTCCAGGAATTTGTGAGTCATAACTCCGACGGCGTAGTTGCAACCAATCAACAACAAAATCTGTAACTTCTACGTTCATGTTAACTTTCAACACTCCATTGCTGGAAACGTATTGTTTCGGCTGGCGGAAAGGCAGGCCACCTATCAGTGTAGAAAAACAAAAAGATTCCGTTTATGTTTGCTCAGATCATTCTTTGCAAGTTTTAATTTGCTTTCCAGCCCATAAACTGTAACCAAGATACACGTTGAACAGAAAGATATGTATTTGCGCTTAATTTTTCATCACAGTCTCTCTTGGCATACTCAAATTTTCTACCTTCATCCAGTGACGTACCTAGGGTTTCCCGCGCCCGGGGGCAAACAGTTTTGGCGCCCCCACCCAGCCCGTTCATGGCAGCATCGATGCGAAGAATAATTGGGAATAAAGGGGTGTCGAAAGCTGACTCAGGCCCTGCAATCGCCTGCATATAGTTGTTTCTAGACCAGTCTGAAAACTTCCTGTGATTGAGACGTCACAGGCACGAATACATCAAAGAGAAGAACAGACAGAAGAATGCATATGAAAAACTGAAGGCAAATGATTTTACACAAAGCTGCTAGACAACTATTAAATTGCAAATTCACGGAGCCTTTTCTTGGATATAGATTGCACCCTGAAAAGTTGACAGAAAATAAAAGAAATGCTGCGATTTAATGCTTTACCTGTAATTATCTAACTTCAAAGAAAAATGTTTTTTGCCTTCACTGTAAGTTTGTCGATTGTTCCTTAAAAAAACTGCTATGAATGAAATGTGTCACATCCACTAATCTAAGAAATATTTAAGGTCAGTGACGCTCCGTGCGAAGCTCCAGGTTAGCAATTGTGTCACCTGAATTTCGACAATCATGTCCATGCAAATGCTCAGTTTCTAGGCCAAAGTGATATAAAGCACATGTAGCAGCAACTGAAGAGTTCACAATAACTAATATACTCAACGTTGTTGCACAGCTGCAATTAGATTTTTGCAAAAGTATTCAGCATTTACTTAAATACCCCACAAACAAAAATCATCATAACTTCCTTCAGAACCACACCAAATCCATTTCAACATAAAGTTTGTCAAACCATGAACATTTTCCTAAACATCNGATCTGTAGTCATAACAACCAGGGGCATGCAGATAGGTCTGGTGATTCTCGGGCCAACTGNTTGATTGCATGCCCCCCACCAAACTNTAGTATTGAGGAATGTGAAAAATACAGGCATTTGAAATAAGTAAAAACCAGTATTGACAAATCAACATGTTTTTAAAATTTGAATTAAAATGAATTCAAAGAGTATTTTTTGTTTTTAATGTGTTAGGTTTTTAATTAATTGTTTTATTCTGTGGGCTTGAGTCATTTGTTTACAAACAAATTTCTTCCACTCATGGGTAAGCTATGCGTTAAAGGAATTAGGTATTGCATTTATTCATGCAAGTACGTATCAGATAGGGCCACCAACCCACCAAAAGAGGATAGGACTAATGTCATGTTAGGAGATAAGAGTTGTCTATTGTTTCTCTTAGAAATAGTATCTGAAAAAAGTAGAATAATCGTGCAATTGGATGCATTGCCGCCCTTTATATTTTTCTGAACGATAAACAAATTTCTAAGGATGTTTCTTTCAGTAAAAATAGATGAAGATAACGATGACAGTGCTTCATCTCTCTGTCAAGTCACTTCATGCTCCCTTCAGGCAAGTTTCCATCAGATCCACGCAGCACGTTTTAGTAGCCAATAAGAAGCGTCAAGTTCACTGGTGCAAAAACGCGCTCGCACACTCGCGCTTTGCGAACAAAAACGTGGAGTGCGCGAACGTCTTTTTTACCTTTAATATTTCATGCATGTGAATGCCGTACAGCAAAGCTTATATGTGTGCACTATTAAAAATTGCTGTGCGCTGCTAACGTTCACAGAAAATTTTAAACCCCTGGTCTAGTTACAAGATTTGGATAAATGCACTTTTTGTAATTTCACTCTTTGGATGACCCACTGCCTTGGATGTCCGGGTCCGTCGCCTCGTTCATGCCCCGTCTGCGCATCTATGGTAACAACATTGTTTAAGTTTTATCGCTGCTCTAAAAGCACGCGCATAGCACTCTGCAGGCACTATGGGATTCCCGTCCCATTGTGACGCGACAATAAAATGATAGAGAAGTCGGAAAGTTCGCAACCCTGGTTTTCTGAAACCGTTGTGACGCAGCCGTGAGTCAAACCAAAAGCGGGCGCTTATTGCTGGCGACAGCAACTCTGCCTTGAAACGTCACTAAGGTTCATAATTGCTCGTTTTGCGAACCTTGGTGATCTTGATGAGATTTCGCAATGACATTCGACGTTTTGTAAATTGTAACTATGAGTATCTGTTGACATTTGACATTTCGCAATTAGTTCATAAAATTCCGACCTCAATTTGGCGCCCCCAAAGAGCTGCGCCCGGGGGCGGATGTCCCCCCTTGCCCGCCCCTTGTTACGCCACTCTCCTTCATCAGGAAGTGATGACCAAAATAAATCGTCTTCACTCATTTTCTAATTCCTTACCTAGCCACACTTTCCTTACTATCTACAAAACAAACATATCGCCGATTTTTGATTATGGAAGCATTATTTATGACAACTGCTCCGGCAGTGGCAAACATCTGCAGGATGAGGCGCAACTCTCCGCTGCTAGCATCATATTAGGGTGTCTAAAAACTACATCCTCTTCAGAAGTACTTCTTGATCTAAATCTTAGAAGCTTATATCACCGTAGACAAATACCTATGCTCCGCTACGTTTCTAAAATAATTTTAGTTTGGTACCCTGACCTTTCTTTATGAGTCTCTTTAGATCGTTCAGTGAATTTGTTCCCTACACTTTGCGCCACGATTTAGACGTTCAGATTACACTGTTTAAAAGTCTGAAGCATTTAACTTTTTCTCCAATACTCCTGCAGCTTGTGGAATTATCTCCCACTTGAAATTAGATCTTCTCCAAACCTCGCTAATTTCATGAATCGTTGAATATCCCTTGCCACGTTGCAAAACATAGTACCCTCCCCCTTTAGGAAGTTAATCCTCGTTTGATATCCACGCGTTGTATGCTTCGCCTGGTACACAGGCCATTGAATATCTATAAAAAATCTTATCGTATCCGCGTTTGTGGCAATATCGAAACAGAGCTTCTCCTCTTCTTTCACTGTAAGTTTCATGATGCCGCACGAGCAATACTTTGCAATAAGGCTGTAATATTTTAACCGATAACAAATTACCTGAGCACTTTGATTGTCTGAGTAACGTTGAGTTGCTATGCGTCTATTCTTATTTGGTCTGTCTGATGATGAACCATCACATATCTCGCTGACTGTGTTTTGCGCAGTAGATGCGTTTCTGGATAGATTCTGACAACTTCCGCGTAACCTTGTACACCATTTATGTGAGATGCATACTCGTCTGTTGTATTTTTGTTTATATCAGCTTCTCGTGACACGACAAGATTGCAGTAATCATGCTAATGCTTGTGGCAAAATTGTNGTTAAATAAATAAAATCTATCACACAGAAATGCATATTTTTGTCTTGCTATAAACGCTGTTCTAGATTTCGCATCCCGCCTCAACTAATTCCAGAAAAATTATTTTTTTGCTCGCAATATGTTACCGTAAAACGATCTGGAAATGACAGCGTGTTAATGACTAATGGCCCATTGACATCTTGATCTTATTTCTGTGGAAAATGGCAGGCGAGTTAGGCAGGAAGGTCTAGATAAAAGCAAATATTGTTTCACTTGGCAATTTTTCCTAGCATTAGGTAGGTTGACAAACAGGCACGTAGCCAGTGGGAAGGAAAGCGCCATCTCCCACATAATTTTGTACTGCAACTATTGGATCGTTGAGCAAAAATTGTCATGACTGCGTAAAGCCAATTATTCATTCCACTAAGCTGTAGACAGCTGGTATTTTGCCAAGTTTCTGCGTTAGAGCTAAGTATCATGGTTTGTTGAAGCGCGTCATGCTACCACCTGCATGGCTACACGCATGAATGAAGGGTATCTTTCAACCCTAAACAACCAATTTTTTGCAATGCCAATTGTTTTCAGCACACAAATTGAGACATCTTCAGCAGTTGCGCCGTTGAAAATTTTCCACAGCCAACTGAGCTGAGTAGTAAGTAGTGACACTACACGCTTACATTTTCTTCTTCAGCTCTCCATTCACAAAACGTAGCCCACAACATCGCAGATTAATTGTAAAGTTTGAGGTGGCCTGCGATAATTGAACGATGCGCATTACTTTTCCACTTCATATTAGACCATTATGTACTTCGCAAGTACCGAAAACGGAGTGCGGACCAAGAAATCTGTTCACACATTAGAAGAAAATATTTCTTTTGTGGCTGAACCAGGTGGGTCGCTACAGTGTTTAGCTTTGCTTGCGTAAGCACATAAACGCAAAGTTGAAACGTCTTCTAACTGGAAAAGATATGAGGTAGCCTGTCCGGATCTATACCTTGTTTCTTGTCACATGGGGTCCTCAACAACTGATTGTGGCAGTGCTATTTTCTCTGTGGTATTTCGCGCTCAGTATAAATATTAATGCAGTAGAAAAAGTCAGATTCCACGCAAACCTGCATTGTATAGTTCGACCTTGAGAGTAGATGTATTCTTTTTAGCATATGAAGCCGAGATTTCAAGAAGCGTTGCAAACCGCAGTTTGATGGCGAACCATTGACAGATCCCAAAACTTGTCAGTAGAAATCATATATGAATGAACTAGAAGATTCGATCGAAGCTTCATTAACATCACTATCAGCGACAAACTCGCAAGAGTTCTACAGCGAATTAAAGTAACGCAAATTTACTGGGAATATCAAATGTAAGGGATAGTGAATTCAATTGCTCTTGCTACGAAATTTTAAGGTCTCCGTGTGCTGGCTTTAGACAAACTTCGCGTTTCGCTTGGTGCAATCAACTCAAGTATGGTGCTGTAGTTCAGAACAATCCGAAAACTTAATTCAGAGCTGTGCGGTCAAGCCGACGAATGCAACAACTTGCTTTGAATATGCGATTAGATTACGCAAATGGTAATAAAAAAATATCTGACTGCATTTCAACTGGGAGCCTGCTAACTGGAGACTGTTTTTCTTTCTCTTGTATCAGGCACAGGCGGTATAGATCAATACGTATCATATTCGAATAGATTCCTGTAAGTATTAAGCGGAAAAATGCTGTAAAACATTTCTTTTGTAGTTAATCACTAGGACATATGTACTTTTGCCAGTACGTAAGAGTTTGGACTAACCTTTAAGAGGACAAGGTGAGTTCATTGAACACTCTCCTCCCGAAAAGTCCACGAGGCGTGAAATCACTGTTGCAAAAAACAGATTCCACCAGACATTGCACATTGTTGCGCTCATTATTCGAAAACGCATGTATGTGTATTGCCGTTACAGTGAAAGTCTCCTAGATGCTGAAAAATAGACGTCAATTTGCAATAAAGTGTAGAAATCACTTGTAATTGCGTGATGATGAAAGGAACAAAAGAGTGAAACACTCGTGCCTTTGGGCGCATTTATCATTTCTGAGAATGTATAAGGCAACTAACAGAGAGAAATCCATCATCGATATGTGATGCTTCATTGTCGTGAAACGGTGTTGTCCTCATATCTTCGTCAAATCCCTATGGGTTTTCCTTCAGACTTGCTCGAGATTGCCATGGCAGTATTTCGTTGGTTGCGATGGTACTTTACTGAATTTCATGTCGGAGCGAAAAAATCTGTTCATATGATAGTAAATCTGTTCATATGATAAATCTGATAGTACTTTACTGAATTTCATGTCGGAGCGAACCAAATCATTTCTGGAAGTAAATGTGCACCAGAACCTACG
>JGI24159J19872_10013273_pt1 | contig 10715 bp, 10 predicted proteins | sample Ectturendosymbi4_FD_19872 | JGI IMG/M metagenome (IMG submission 19872)
CGCGACGTGGTGCGATCAACTTTTTCTAGAATTTTTGCGTTTTGCTTAGAAACCGGCTGCGTTACCTCCTGAATTAGCGACTAAGTTCCAGCGCGATAAATTTTCCTGCGCGTGTTGTGGCAGTTTTCAAATCGCCCTCTTTTGGACAGTGCCGGTGCTTGAAAAGTCCCACTGCGCGGCGCTGTTGCGCGTTGCGAAAAGACAAGAGGAGTTCGGCGACATTTAACCTACTTTGAAAGTTGGTTTCTTACACGTTTCCTCGAGGTTAATAACAAAATGGCGCGATGACACCCAGTTTGGTTTTAATTCGACAACTGTCCAATGCGCCCGTGCAAAAAAAAGTGAAGTTAATATCATTTACGAGCAAACTGATCGTGTACTGCGCCCTCGCAAGAAGCAAATCTGTTTTTCAGCTTTACAAGACCGTGCCTGCCATTGAGCGCTTGCTCACTGAAGCGGAACTGGTCGTAGCCGGCTTTCCAGTCGACATCGGTGGGAACCAGTTTGACCAGTTCCGGCAGCTGAAAAACCCCGACAAGTCACTGCGTGGGGTCATTGTGCCCCAGGTAAGTGGTATTCGTATTATCCTTGTTGTTTTTTCAGCCAGCAAAGCAGCGCTGTCAATAAAGTTACTCGTCGACGCGCGCTCACTCTCAGCACTGTGTCGATGAATAAAAATACGATTGTTTCACAAAGGTATTAAACCCCCCGTTGTGTTTGGAACACTCTTGTCACTCAGCAACCAGTTCCTTTCTGCTTCGCACTGGCATTTTTTCGCTGAAACATTTCGGTCATTTGTCTAACAGTTGCATTAAAACTCACCATAACAGTGTTTTTAGCCTCTATTGTCAGACATTCTGACCGAAATGACTTAATTTTTTTTCGGTCATTTCAAAAACGCTTCGGTCGATGAACGAAAAAAAACATGTGTTTGCATTTCGCTTTCAAATGTTTAGTTTTTTTTGCTGCCGTGCCGTGAGAACCGTTTATCAAGAGTGAAAGCCATGGGCGTTGGAAGGGGGGGCCTTGGCCCTCCTGGATTTTGAAATTTTCAGCAAAAAAGGTTGTTTTCCTGATTTCGAGTGAGAAAAAACAAATTACACCACTTTTGGCCTCCCTGGAAAAATTTTTGAAAACCTCCCTAGTGCTCCCCCCCCTGGAAAAAATCTTTCCGACGCCCCTGGTCAAAGTAACATGTCTCAGTGCTGGCTTCGAAGTCTTCTATTACGCTTAATTGCACGTATATAGGTTTGATAGAAATGGTGGGAGGGAATACGATGTACGAATTGCCAAGCGCACAGTGAAACTCGATTGTTACGTCACACTTCGCCGATCGCGACCAAGTAACTTCGACGAAGCAACCGCGCCCAGGGCCCCCGAGAGAAATTTCACCAGGGGGGTACGAAGACCAATACCGGGCCCGGTGGAGTTCTTTTTAAATTTCAGAATGTAAAGCCCCCCCCCTATTGAAAACTTTGTGGCGACGGTTCTACAATGACGTGACCACTGAGCTGCTACCCCCCTTTCCCGTTGCCAGATCCCCGAGCGCGTCACTGTGATCCACTACATCTCTGTGCCTCGCCTGAGCGGCATCACCAACGCAGTGACCCCGTTCAGCAAGAAGCAGTGGGACGACCTGGAGTATTTGTTGCTGGGCTACCTCGCGTCTATACCTGTTCCTGCCAAGGGCCATCAAAGCGTTCACGGTGAGCTTGATGCGGTGTCGCAAGTGGCATGCCACGTCTACGGTGTCGCAAGTGGCATGCCACGTCTGCTGTGTCGCGGAGATTTCCAGGCTGTCTCTTTCTTTGCAGAAAACTACAGGAACATTGGTGGTGGCGAAAATAAAATTCCGCTTGCCGTTGCAGTACAGAATGAATTGAGCGGAACAGATTTTTGAACTCGTTGTTTTCGAAACGGCTTTCCGTACCAAAAAAAGTCCCGCGCAACATACACAAGCGAAACGCACGATTTTGATTCCCCATTTATAGACGATTCAGTGGGTCGGTGGGTACTGGCAGTGGCGCAACTGACGGGAGGCAGAGGGGCGAATAGCCCCCCCCCCTGGCAAGCTAAATGTAAAAGCTGGGTCCCCACTTAGCTTATAGTTCGGTGTTAGTATTCTTTTGTTTTCAAGAAGGTTGTTTTTTGCGTTTTTCGAAGTATTTTCTGGTGATTTAGGGTTTTAGTATAGCCATCCATATCCAGATTCACCATCATTTCTCAAGTTTTTCTGAGTGTTGGCCTGTGAGCTCCTTTCAGCTCAGTTTCCCCCCTGGCTCAAACCTCTTGTTACGCCACTCAGTACTCGGTAATGATCTTGCACTACACAACAGAGTTGACAAAAATCATGATTAAAAAAAATGAAAAATTGGGATTTTTTTGATGTAATGTGTAGGCAGGGGGTTGCCACTCAACCCCTGTCAGTTTTTAATTTTAAAGAATTTATTTTAATTTAACTTTTTAGTGTTTTGTTAACTTCAAGTACAGCAACTAGGAACAGCTGAACATTCAAACTTTCTTTGCGCTTATGCAATCTACCTTTTTAATCCAAAATCAATTCATAACACCAGTATACAAAACAAAATATTTATTGAAATGACAATGCCAACCATGAGTTTAGCAAATTCATTGACACTCATGGCATGTTGAAAAGCCGGTATATACATACAAGCTTGACAGATATTTCGGTGCCAAGTCGATCACTGATCTCCGAATGGACAAGTCCAAAAGCGAAAAAACTCGCTCCACATCAGCTTTTAATTTCTTTTTAACTTGTGTCGTCATAAGAACTCTTTGTCTTCTATACTAATATACGTGAAAAACTTATAATGCTGATTAAATGTCTCATAGAAATCACAGAAAGCTGTAAAAGTGCCTATGATTGTCTGCTTGATTTTTTGTTTTTATTGCTTGGTTTAAATCAGTCATCCAGAGTGAAAGCGAAACACTGCACGGCTCAAACATGTTCGTAAACTGTAATCCAGCGGTTGCCAAACTTGTTTGAGCGCAACCCAAATCTGAATTTGGTGAACACCTCGCAACCCAAGCCTCTAACAGCGTATGAAAAAAATAACGACTGTGTGAACTGTTTTCGGCAGAAAGTTGCTAAGTCGTTTTCAGTGTCAGTAATGTACTCTTTTCTCAAGTATACCTACGCTGCCGGCCGACACAGACAAACACTAGCATTCTGATCCGCTCTCTATGAAAAAAATATAGTTTATTAAAAAGATAAAACGTAATCAATATTTCAGTGCAATTGGTGAAATTGAAGTTTCACCTCGGCGCGACCCATACTTTGACCCTTCGTGACCCCTTGCTTGCGTCACGACCCATACCGTGGGATCCACTGCTGTAATCAGCGCTTGCTAAAGCTCGTGTCACAGAGATTGATTAGCGCTGAAGACGAATGAAGACGAGCGCGGGCGCCTTCGCATACGTAACCGCGCCACTGCATACTTGAGGCAAGGCTCAGCTCGCTCACTGCAGGCTCGTCTCCTTCAGGTCACCTGGTCCACGTCAAGACGGACGACGCCTTCCTGAGCGACAGCGACGACTACATGTCCTACTTATACAACTGCCAGTTCCCAGCCCACGTCGTGGCGACGATGCGCTACGCCGTCTCCAACCACTGCCCCATAGACGCTCAGATTCGGACGCGACTCCTGGTTCAGGGGAGTCCCCAGATCGCGAAAGCGTTGAACCGTAACATCAAGCGCTTGCTGCAGTTGGTCGATCAGTGCATCGCCAAGTTCGGCAAAGAGACGGTGCTGTACGAGACGCGGTCGTCATAGCGACGGTTCGTACGGAGCTTCCGTTTCCGGTGCTGCTTTCGTTCGGTACTGATCGTGCGTGTGTGCGGATAAAGCGACCGTTGCTTGTTGTGTGCGCCAAATCCTCGTCGTCGCATATTGCGCAAAGGTTATATCCACTGGACAAGATGCAGCATTTTGCTGCAAACCGCTACACAAAAACTTATTTCAGTTTCGTTCACCTCTCGTTTTTTGTTACACTGACATTGCTGGAGCAGCCAGCAGTGCTCTTTATCGCATAGTCAGCCCTGTATTGTTGCGTTGACATTACTTGGCCGTAGAGCGCCGCCGCTAATATATTTTACTGTTTCTATCGATATTTCGTCAATGCTTACGTGTCTGTTCTTTTGAAACCTGTTTTTTACGCCGGTCGCAGTCTGGTGACGTTCCTCCCGTTTTCACTTTAACGTTTTCATTAATTCCAAAATCGCTACCGTCTTGACCATTTATTTACCTTTGCGATCTTTTTCCAGCATGATGTCATTTTCAACTTTGTTTCAGTTGAATCATCCAAACTTTTTCGGCGATATCTTTGAGAAACATTACTTTTACTTGTAAGCATCATTGTGTTGTCTCCGACATTCCCGTTCACATATTAATCTTTCCTGCTCTTCAGCACCGAAGCGATTTTTCAAGCTTTTTAGGAAAATATTTCCTATATTTTGGCATTTACCTGTCATTGATTTCCTAGTTTCCCCCCCTCGCTCTTCTTCCGCATCACTGTTCGCCCCATCGCGACCCCCCCCATCCCCATCGCGCAGTATTCTCTAACTTCACGTCCTGAAGCGTTGACGCGTTATTTATTGCAGATCTCGAAGTAGCGTACTGGTCAGTCTATTCTCTCGCTTCTTTTCTATTTGCATTCGTTTTCTTTATAGTGCCTTGTCCGTCAGACATGATGTATGCTAATAAATTGCTGCCAGCATAGAGCTGATCATGAGCAGTTACCATGGCGATAAGCGTAAAGTAGCTCTGCACAGTTCCTCCCAACCAATGAGCCATGGAACGGACAGCGACGTCTATCGTTGGAGAAGTGTTTACGGCGACAACTTTCGTCGGACAAGTGAGTAATGCTTGGGCAGGATGTCAGTCAAAGGTTAGTAGCAGTGTTCCTCTAAGAAAATTTTACCCTGAGCTGATGTTTGTTTAGGTGCGCATGGAATGGCATGTTGTAGTCACACAACCAGTGAAACCGTTACAAGGGCTGTGCAACGTTTATGCGATATTAAATCTGAAATATTGCAAGTCGGCCAGAAGGAGATTTCACTGCGCAAATGGTCTGGTGGTACTGCGCGTTTGCGCACCTTAGAGGAAACATTGGTAAGAAGCGTGCAATTGGTTTCGGGGTAGATATCTGCATCTGATGTATCTTCTATTGTCTGCCTTGAAAGAACGACAGTGAAACCAATGTTGGTTGCATTTTACAACTGGTAAAAGGTTCGGATTTTTCTATAACGGGATGTCTACGAAAGTCGTCAATTAGAAATTGTGTAACTTTGTTTGAACAATGAGTTGGTTCTTTTACATAGTTGTGGGTGTCAATTGCGAACCTCAGTCGTCACACTGAAAAGTCGGAGGTTGTGCGGACAGGCAGTTCGCTTCTTTCTAGTGTGGAGCAGGAATTTGAAGCTATCATTTTGGAAAAGCGTGTGGTGTAGAATGTACTTCGATGTCGACTGCGGGTGCAAAGCATTAAGTGGCATATAAATTGTGCCAGTCGACTTTGCAAGAGTGAAGAGCACTCTTGAATAGAACCGTTCAGATGACAAATCTTGCTTCTCCATGTGCAGATGTCTGGGTCAAACAGACGCAGTAAACCGAAATGTCAACTCTGTTCCTTGTTGGTAACGATATTTGATTAAGGCGGGAGTTTTGCAGAGCTTCGACTCCAAGTGAAGGAACTTTATTTTATGTGTACTTGGATTAAAGATAGTGTCATCAAACTTCCTTCAGTGGATTTCCGGCGTAAAGCGCGCAATGAATTGAAACATTAACAAAATGCAGCATGTATGACCCGCAACCGTTGTCTTGTAAGCAAATTTTTAAAAGCTTGTGCTTGGTAACAGATTGTTTAAAATACATACCGGGAATAGCATGGCACTTGCTCAAACCCCAGGCCTCCTGTGGACCATCAACAATTTTTATACAGAAGTTTTCTTATTTGGAGGATGAACTCGTTATTAGTTTAATGATCACGCCTGGATATTCATTAATCAAAGTATTTAAGCTCTCCAACAGCAACAAAAACCACAGTAAGTTATGAGGATATCTTTGTTGTGAGCGCAAAACTCAGCAAAATAACTTGGCCTGCATCAGCGAATGAAATACTAAAGTCTTTGCCAATCTAATTTCGGAAATAACATGGGCTCTGGTGAAAGTTCAATCGTCCTCGGTGAATGCTTCTCCAGATTGCTACGACTGCTCATTTTCTCCATTCGCGTAACTTGTGGTGAGGCATACACAGAACCGTCGCCAGAACGTTTTCAACAGTGGGGCTTCATGTTTGCGCAAGGGGGCTTGACATTGTAAAAATTGACAAAACTCCACTGATTTGTGGTGTTTCATATTTCAATTTGAGGGGGGATTGAAGCATTGTTTAGGGGGGATTTAGCTCACCAAAGCAAGCGGTAGCAACGGGTCTGAGCCTACTTCTTTATGAGTGCCAACAGCGGCAGCGACGAGGCGCGGTCGACCCCCCAAATTTTGGACAGCAATTTTTGAACAGTTGAGCAAATTATTGTCATGAACTCGCAAAGCCAATCATTTTTTAGAGTTCACGATTCTCGTCCCCAATAATTTTTCTCCCTACGCGCCAGATTGGTTTTGTTTATGGGTGCATGGTGTTGCTCATACCGAACATTTGAACTATGAGTAAACCGTTTTTCAAAACTGTGTGACTGTAACGTCGTTTTATTACCACCTTCGACAACTGCGACGTTTTCTGCTGCCAGTTGTTTCGAGCAAACAAACGGATTTCAAGGCTTTCCCCACTGACTCATCAGCCCACGTACAACCACCAGGTAACCTATGAGGGTTTTTCGGTCTCCCAACTGCAAGCTTGGGAATGCTTTAAAGTATTTACAGACTGCGTTTGTTTTTATTGTTTCGCACCCGAGTGTATTTGCAGTAAACACAACCTGACCACTTCCAACTGCGCTTTGCGATTATATTATTGTTTAAATCGGCCTACATGCGTCTGGTTTATTTGCAGTGCAGTACCAAGCTGTCCCAAAGCCGCCTACGTGCGTCAGGGCTCGTTCCGCATGCGTCAGCGTGGTTTTCTCACGAGTTACTTTAAAGGTTTATAAACGTTGGAGCAGCCAGAAGGGAAATGATATTGATCTTGATTGCATGAATGGGAATGACGTCGCTTCCTGTCTGCTGCCCGCTTTGGCTTACGAGCATGTTTCAAGTTCCGAAGTGCCATGGATTTGCCATTACTTTCAAGAGCGCATAACGGCGATTCTAACCAACCACTGATACAAAAAAGGATGCGTGCTACTATGAAACAAGGTGTCATTGGAAAACTAATCCCGTGGAAAGCATTCGAGGCAGAACCGTCGCCAAAACGTTTCCAATAGAGGGGTTTTGCGTTTGTGCAGGGAACTTGACATTCTAAAAATTGAAAAAAACTCCACTGATTTACAGTGTTTCATATTTCAATTTGCGGGGCTTGGAGCTTTGTTTGGGGGCTAAGCCCACCAAAGCTCCCCCAAGACGACGGGACTGATTTGAGGCCGAAAATACATGTTAAACAATGTAAACAAGAAAAAGCGTTCAACACAAAAGCGTAACTATGTCACGTGAACGTTGTGTGAAAATGTGAAGGATTTGTGCCCAGAGGAAGGCTCAATGAGCACTCTATAAAATTACGTTGGCTCCAGGCGACCAGTCCGTTCGTTAGATGTCATCCATGAAATTGGGTCACAGGCCTCAACAACCTCCAAGCAACATTTTGAGTAGAAATTGCGTGAAATCCCAATTACGGTTTTAATATGGTCCCGAAATCCCAACCCTGGCACCCAAGGAATTAAAAAGCGAAGTTATTTTTTCAAAGACGTATAGTATGAAATTCGCAAAGATCAAGCAATGGTTTCTCGTCTTGCAGTAAGCTATTGGCATTTGTAAAAACGTTTTCTAGCAAATAAAAAGAACCGGTAACAATTGCTTGGCAACCAGTTTTTACCAATCTGTGCTTTATTTTAGTTACACATCTATGTAATAGCGCCAAGTTGCAAAAAATCTTATCTTGCAGGAGAGAGAGACTGGTGTAATATAAATAGGGAACTTGCAAGTAGTTTGCATTTCCCTTGCATGTTTTCTGTCAAGTTCTACTTTCATGAAAATTTTTCTCTAATCAGGACAAATGTTGCTCCCTCAATGAAATCAAGCGATAGCAACAATCGTTTGATGTTTTACTGAAGAAGTGTCAATCACGCGCAGCGCAGTTACAGTACTACACCATTGCTACAAATTTTTTGGAATTCATATGTTTTTTGTCTAAGTTTGCTCATTTTTCACAGCTGAAAAGTGAGTCACAAGAAAGAAATGCCTTAATCGCTAGAAGCTCGGCAGGGCTTTCCTTTGGAGTTTGGGGAAATAATCTTGTTACCGTAACAACGAAACCAGCTCTCTATAACTAATTGTTAATTCTCCATTTCAGCTAAGAGGGAAGTGTGCACGCCAAAAGCGTTAAAAATCGAATGGCTAAAACGAGTTTGAAAGGAAGTTTGTTTTCAAAAATTGCAGTAGTGCGTGAGGTGTCGATGTTCCCAGCAGATTGTCGCAAGCGTACCGGCATGTCTTTGATACCAACGTTCAACAAATTCTCAGGGTTAACGTGTGCATCCTGAAAAGCGGGTAAACGTAAGCCGGTGTATCGCAAAGGAATAATTTCGCTGATGCACCGTTGATCTTGCTGTACAGTACGACTCGACTTCCATTTCATTCCAGTTTTGTGTAGCAGCAGTTGATCACTAACTGCACCCATAGTATGAAGTTCACTAACTGGATCGTCACAATCTTTTCTGGTTTTGTTAAGGTCAACATCGCATCCATTTACCGGAACATCCATTTTTTTCAAACTGCTGCAGTTATTGGATCATTATAGCGTTATTATCTTCGTGTTTAAAAACAACAAACTTCCCGTCCTGATCTGCTCGGCAAATCCCGATTTACCTCTCTTTTGTTGGTTTGCTCAATTTTCTTAAACTGTCACTTTGTTCTTCCGGTAAATTGTTCTAGCGGTTTGGTTTGTGTTCAGTGCCAGAGGTTTCAGGTTCCTTGATTTTGTAAAAACCACGACCACGTAGGCGGTGGTTCCATCATCAACTAGATCCCTATTAAAGTTTTGGGGAATTTTCAGTTTTTTGAGTAACACAAAGTCTAAACTCTGCATCATTTCTTCCTGCAAGCACCGCAACGCCTTCTGTTGGTCTGATGTCTTATATTGCAATAGGTAAAAAGATTGCTTGCACGAAAATATTCAAAACCTTTGCTTCAATGGACTAATGGGCCAATTCTCTTTTTTTCTCTGCGTGATAACAAGCTTAGTGCACTTCATCTTGCAATTTCTCCATGTGCGGTTACTGCGTATGTACCTTCATTTGACATTTGTAGCAAATGTACGAGTATCTATTCGCAAGGGTGCTTTTCAAATGCATGCACAGGAATGCATTAAATGCATGCAACATGCACATCATTTCCACCACTGTTACCAAAGCCCAAGGTCATCTCGCTCAGAAATGCCAATGATTTCCAGCGCCATCTAGCATGAGCGTTTTGACGCCTGTACTGCCACCTGTGACGGAAAGTCTTAGGCAACCTGGCCCTGCTATAATTTAGGATTTACGTTCCTGTCAGCTAACGATGTGCTATTATTTGCTTCATGTCAGTAAGTAGGTCTATTACCTACCAGGAGCTTCAACGATTAAAAGCTCTACAGTAGGTTTGCTGCAAGCTTCAGACTTGAGAGGAATCAGACGACTGGGCTCCGCTTTCATAACTTTGCGGTGATTCAGACTTGCACGTATCTGTATTCAAGTAATTGGTCTTTATGAAAACGACCTGTTTTAGTTACTATGATTCGAATTTACATTTATGAAAACGGCCTATTTTATGTTTACTACTAGTAGCAGCTTATATCTTGATTTATTCATTGTAGTCTATAGAGCAGAGGTTCCAAACCTGGGGTACATGTACCCCTTGGGATACATTTGTCTATCTCAGGGGTAGCCTACATTTAAGGTCCAGGCTCATTTTTAATATTTTATGTTTAGTAACTTTGAGACACAAAAACGGAATGTAGCCTTACAGTTTTAAAAATCTGAATGTTCTATTAAACGTTCAGTGGATTTTTGTTATTTTGCTCAGCATTATTGTCATAAGAAAATTTAGGGGCACATGCTCATCTGTCGAAATGCTGAAGGGGTACATGGTCAGAGTAAGGTTGGTAACCCGTGCTATAGGGTCTAGACCAGTGGTTCTTAGCCTTTCCTCTACTACGCCTCGCTTAAGTAATTGTCCTTTGTTTCAAGCCTACTGACGTTTAAATAAATTGTAAAAGTTGGGAAAACTTGTAGAAATAATTTGCAAAAACTTTCCAGGTTGTATAGCACGTAAGGGCTCGCGCACCCCTGAGAAGTTATTGACACTACGCTGGGGAGGCGTGCGCCCGCGGCTAAGAAACATTGGTCTAGGCCGGGGGTTTTCAACCTATGAGCCATGGCCCAGTAGTGGGCCATGACGCTGTTTTCAGTGGGCCACAGAGCTTTTCTACCATAAATTCAATTTCTACCATAAACTAAAAATTGCGTGAAACTTGGTGTTTTTCATTGAACGTTAATGGGCCAACGCCATTTCTTACTAATTTAGTGGGCCATGAGCAAAAAAAGGTTGAAAATC
>JGI24159J19872_10013278_pt1 | contig 10713 bp, 6 predicted proteins | sample Ectturendosymbi4_FD_19872 | JGI IMG/M metagenome (IMG submission 19872)
GGTTTCAGAGCTAAAGTATCAACAGAATTTGCAATTTATGACATAGTTGAGTGTATCTCAGAAAACCTGGACCAGAAAATACCTACTTGTGCAGTTTTCCTAGACCTTTCAAAAGCTTTTGACACTGTTGACCATTCTGTGCTGCTGTGGAAGTTGGAACATTTATATGGCATTTGAGGGCTCCCGCTACAACTTTTTGAAAATTATTTACATAGGCGAGAACAATACACAGTAGTAAATAAGTGTAAATCCCAAACCCAGCAGATCAATTGTGGCTTGCCACAAGGATCAATTTTATCTCCCCAGCTCTTTTCACTATATGTTAATGACTTGCCCAAAGTATCAAAATTTAAAACTACACTATTTGCTGATGATACATGCCTAATATTGGCAAACAAGAATATTGATATTTTGGAAAAGATGGTTGACCAGGAAATTAATAAAGTCGACAGTTGGATGCGTCATAATAAGCTATGAATAAACTATAGTAAAACTGTCTACATGATATTTAACTCAGACAAGAAGCAGAGCTCCCCATTTAGAGTACAAATCGGTAGCAACCTACTTAATAGAGTCCATTCAACAAAATATCTTGGAATGCACTTAGATCATAAACTAACTGGGATACACATATTTCAAAGCTTGAAAGCAAACTATCTTGCTATTCTGGTATATTTTACAGAATTTGAGAGTACTTGAGCACAAATGAACTTAAGATGATATATTTCATCCTTGTATACACCCATCTACAGTATGACCTTGGTGCTTGGGGCTCAGCAACAAAAACCAGCCTACACAGACTAAACACCATCCATAACAAAATAATTAAGACCATCAGTTGGAGCTCTTACCGATGCCATGTAACACCCCTTTACAGCCAATTACATTTATTGAAACTGGAAGAAATACATCAACTAGAAATTGCTAAGCTTATGCACAACTTCCACAGCAACAGAATGCCCAACACGTTTGACCATCCATTTACTGCTGTTAAGTCTGTCCACACCCATGAAACTAGAAGCTCCACCTTTGGCCAATACTTCTGTCACCCAGTCAGCTCCCAATATGGAAAAATATCAATCAAATTCAAAGGCCCAAGAATCTGGCAGCAAACAGATTCCTTTCTAAAAGAATTGTCACCATTCATCTTCAAAAAATGATATAAAAACTCGATTATAGAAAGTTATAAGAATCATGAGTAATGCTTTTCACATATCTTCTTGTTTGTAGCCAAATAATCACCCCGAAAGTCAACATCTATCTTCTTAGCTTGAATTACCATAGTATATGTAATATAATACGACTGCCTGTCATTACTTGTTCATAATTAAATGCTCGTGCGTGTATAGTTGCGTGTATTTGTAGTAAACTACTACAAAATGTGTGTATTTGTAGTATACTATTTTTGTGTGTTTTAATATAGCTTAATACTTCGTGAATACGTTGCTGGCGCGGTCTAGTTTTTGTTAAAGAAGCAGAAAATTCTCTTACAAAGATTATCTCCAAAAATGAACTCAATCTCCATGGAATTTGCATCGCAGTCATAATCAAATCAAACTACCGGTATCTTTATAATGGGTGTGCGTGGATCAAGAAAGGGTTATGGCAACCCAAAGAGGATTTCTTTTTTGCCAGGTTTTTCTTTTCCTGTTTGTCTGGAACCTTGCAGTCCATGACAATTAAACGTCATGGCCATTTGTGCCCGACAAGAGTAACCTCTTCACAATTGGCCATTAATCCCGCAACCTATACATCGGACTGCCACAGCACGTCTAGCGGTCGACACAACCTTCACCATGGAAACATCAATCTCACGTAACTTATGGGGCACCTGACTAGATAACCTCTGTGTTTTTTCGGTGCCCTGGTGTTTTTTTCTGTTTTAGCGAGTACATTTAGTGCAATTAATGTGCAATTTAGTACCCCCAAATAAATCTATCTATCTTATTTGTTTTTGCAATTTAGTACCACCTATCTATCTTATTTGTTTGTGCAATTTAGTAAATGTGCAATTTAGTACCACCAAATAAATCTATCTATCTATCTATCTTGTTTGTTTCACAACTTCAAGCTAATGAGATGAAACACAGTTGAGTTGTACAGGAGTCTCTAAGGTCAAAAAGTTGTAGCAACTTGTACATCCTAAAGTGCTTTGCACATTGTGTCAGTTGTTTAAATCAATTGTGCTGGCTATATTTCCACAAAATCTCAGTTAAACCTTCTTGTAGTTTTATTATCCATATTTCTTCAGAACCTCAAGTTACACTTCTTGCCTTGAAGTGTGAGGTGCCTCAGACAACGTGTCATAGGATGAATCACCTCAATGCTAAAGAAAAAGACATGCCAGCTTATGTGTCTGTTGGCAAATGCAAAAAATCTCTAGTAATTCAGCACTTACGTAGTTTGATCTGTGAAAATGTAAATTGACTTTAACTAAATGCAGTACAGTTACACAAAATGTATGGAAGACCCTTTAACAACATCATGTGAAACTTAGCACCTTAAGCATTATTCATTCAAGTACTAATCTAATTTAAACTATAGCACAATTAAGCACACCAAAAAGAAAAACACAAACACGTATGGTTAAACAAACATTTAATTTTAAGTCACAGCCAGGGAAATATGGCAAAGCAAACACCTCTTTTGCTTCAGACACATAACATATGATTTCTCCAGTTGCAGGATTCTCTACAGGAATTGTTGTTCCAGATTTTGATGCAATGAATTCATTATCAATGAAAAGCTGAAAATGAATAAATGGTATCTTTTAAATTTCATTGCCTGGTAATATGAGTGAAAAAAATGAGAATAAGTCACTATGAAGGTGGCACAGTCACATCAATCAGTAAATTGTTTTAACACTTTCAGTCTGCGGTGACATACCTATATCATAGGTCTGTACAGAAAAAGTATTGGAGGACGTACCAATGTCTGCGACTTTTATGAGTGTTGTAATATTTTCTCTTGAATGTTCATACATATATTTATGCAATAAAACTATGGATTTAACAAGTGAAGCATATGGATTTGGATTTTAATTAGAAGGTGTTTAAGGGAAATTACCAATAACATTGCTTGCTTGCCCAAGCAAATTACTTGGCTATTAGGACATTAATTTCATGTAATCATATGCATCATCAATCTTTGTTCAAATAAAATCATAGTGGCTGACATGTTAGAATTTAGTGTGTTTAAAAAGTTGGAAAAATAACATTTTAACAAAATACAATAAGGGAACTACTATTAATGATAATTTCAAGCAATAATCAAATACTTGCATTAGCTAATTTTCAATTGATACAGACAAGCATATGCATAGAATATAATTAAAAACTGTAGAATTACTTCAGTAAACTTTATTTCTGGATGAGCAATTGGCAATGGAAGTTGATTCATGGCCACAGAAAACTAATATGTGAAGTAATAATGCAATCTAGCTGAATAAAGAACAGAAAAACATGAAAGAATGAAGAAATTGACCTAAATTATACACTACAAAATTTAANAAAAATGTTATCTGGTTATTTATGTATTAGTGGTATGTTCATTGAAAACCTCAATNCAACATGTCTTTAACAAGCATGAAATTCAATACAAATGGGCAACACTCGTNTAGTTATTCAGTTAGGTAATAATCTTTATACATACTTGGCCAATCACAGCATATTTTTGGTGAGCACATTTGTGCTATAAAACATGATGTGTGCGAAGTTTGTATGTCAAAAAAAGTAATTGCGCATAAGGTTCGCATGACATTCAAATTTTTTCTAAAACATAGGTGCCAAGTTTAAAATTTCTAGAGATGTGCAAAATCCATGATATCACAAAATATGTCAAAACCTGATTAAATTGGTGTAAAAAATATTGGTTGAAATATTCCAAAACGGCTCTCCCAATAATGTCGATTCTGCAAGCGACTCCTAGTTATTCGATCACTCATAAATTTTTCAAAACTTTCAGAACATGTTCACAAGAGATTAAACTAGAATCATGAAAAGATAATAACACACAATTACCAAAAACCATTCTTATGCGAATTATAGTTCTATCAATCCAAATATCTATCAGTCTTTCAACATTAAGTTCGTCTGTCACAGTGGAATGAATATTTAATAAACAAATTCATCCTATATTCAGTCATGTTTGATCGGAGATAATTTGATAAAAAAACTTTTTTATGAACAGTGCCCTGTACATTGGCGCATTGCACTAAATTAGTGCAACGTACTGCACTAAAGGTACGCTCTGCCTCACAGGTAGAACTGAGCAATGTGAAATACATGCACAGCAAGCATGTTAAATTTGGAAATAAATTAGCTAAAGTTTGGTTTTCTGCAAACGTTTCAAAAGAGCATATAAAGTCAGACTGCTTAAATAATTCCTTGCCACATTTTGCTGTACTGTATTTTGCTGTGCAACTGTTTTCATTTACATTGTCTTTGTAAAAGCCACATATAGTAGAGATAGTGCTTCCCTCTACAGTATAACTTCAGTTCTAAGTCTAAGTCCATTCTGTATCTATCCAAAACCATATCACTATCTTTCAGTATGTCTTTGTACTTGTTAACAAAGAACTGCTCAATCAAAAAATAAAAACTTAGTGAGAGTGCTATACAGCTAGAATTCCGGGCACGTGTTGGTTGTACTTGTTAACAAAGAACTGCTCAATCAAAAAATAAAAACTTAGTGAGAGTGCTACACAGTTAGAATTGCGGGCATGTGTTGGTGCCTATGTTCTCAACATTGTGTTATAATTATGCACTGAACAGGTTTTGACAACACAATCATCATAAAGCAAACTTACTTTGGTAGATATTAGCTATACATAAGAAACATTTCAAAAACTTGGAAATTTTATTATTTTTGATAAAAAATAGAAGTTTTTGAAATATTCTTATAATCCAATACCAACAGCTGCTTACTGGCATATGCGAACTCAGGTTTTAACAGCAGAATGCCAGTGGTTGCTAACTTGCAAACACAAAGTACATACAATTAGATACCAATTAAGCTTTTGCTTTTGGAAGTCTCAATAATTTTCTTGGCCACTTAGGCCAAGGATACCAACAGTGAAACACTTAGTCATTTTGGCCAAGGTTATTATATTGGCCACTTTGGCCAAAGTTACCACCAGTTAAAGTGGGTAGGTTGAAAATTTTGTAAGAAATAAATATTACACTAATGTTTTTATTTTTTTCATGCATGTTTGTGCATGAAACACAGCATCACCTAGACTATTGTTAGGCCAGAAACTCTTAGAAACAAACCTCACGAAAAAGCAACTCCATTTATGGCATTTGTAGATTTGATTTTTGCAAGCACAAAAAATTGCAGCAAATATAACATCATTGAAAATATTGATGTTTAAAACTTTACAAGCAGTAAGCATTGCCCTAATGTTTTTATTATTCAAGTGCATGCTTGTTTGCTTGATCTTTCTCAACAACAACAAGGCCACCTTTTGAACTTTCATGACAAGTACAAGACCAGGTTTTACACTTTTGCAACAACTACCAAAACTTGCTGGAAGGGAGCCGTTGGCATGCAACTCAATTGCCCAATAAGGGAGGCGTTAAGTAAAAAACCTAGCCTAAGATAAATATCTACCTTTCATATGGGCATATCCTCTCTATAATTTTTCTGGTGCCTTACATTCACTGGGTAATATCTCAAAAAAGCTTTGTACTTATATATGAATAAAGCACAAGATTGTTAAGAATATAAGAAGCAATTTGTTTGCAATGACATAAATGATAATTTAATTAAAAATATTCAGCACCACTTTAAATCTGTTGCTATATGAATGCACTTATATTTTAGAAAGCGAGTGCAAAGCTTTTTAGAAATTCTTGACCAGTTTTAAAAGAGTATCTTCATTAACATAACACTTTCCTAACGCCAGATCCGGGCTAAATTTAAACATTCCACATGTTTTAACCAACATTTTTGCCCAACAACGTACAGTGAAAATTTTGCAGAAAAAATGCATTATAACTGCTTGCAAAACAAAATATTGTAAAGCACATGTGAAACAAAATACCTTTTACAAATTCAAGACATAATTTAAAGTGTAAAAATGTATGAGAAAAAGATTAGCTAATGAATACCAATAAAACTGCAAAATGTTGTAGTTGCCTTCAAAAATGTTTTGTTACGTTCAGCATGGCAAAACCACATACCATTTTATTGTGTAGCAAATGTCACTGTCACTTAGCAACCAATTGCTAAGAATTTTAAAACTTTGTTCTCTTTTTGTGCATTTGTTTGTTTTAGAGACTATACATAAATATATAACCAAAAACTCAGCATATTATTATTGCAAAAAATAAAATGACATTGAAAACCCTTTTTTATAAAATGAGAAAGAACTTGCTTGTCGCTTGTTTCACCTGTGGAGTGAAGTTACTTGAAGTATCTTGGTGCTATTTTAAAAAAATGTAAGTATGGTTACATGAAAAAATACAAGTATTACTGAATTCATTTAGCACCAAAAGCTCTGAAAAATTTCTCTACCTGTGAAGACGAGTGCGATAATTTTTGACCTTTCATCTGTAAAAATACTGATTAATATCTTGTTTCAATTTACTTCATATATTGCATTGAAACCAGCCGGTCAATCTTCTTTGCTTGTTTTTGTAAGGTGAAAAAGTACACAGAAAACAAAATTGTTAATGAACACATTCTATTAAAACTCAGTCAGCAGTTTTTGCATGTCACAATTGTTGATTTTCCAAATGCGTGTTTTCCACAACAGTCTTTCCTGTACTTTTGGCAGAAGCTAAACTTATTTTTACATGGCACCACTGGTAATTTCTTCTTTTCACAGCTTAGGTGTGATTCAACATAGATTGCAGTCAATGCAGTGTTGGACATCTTGAGCCACTGATGGGAAGGACGTTTGTTGCGATCGGAAATCCCAAGCGGCATGTGCATAAAGCTTCGCACCATGGCAGCAAGCAACAATAGAGATCATGCTCGCAATCTCTCTCACTATTACTTGCTTGCACTACACATATTATGGTGTTATTCTGCATGCACATCCCGTTCATGGTGAATCACACAATCAATGCAACACCACCGGAGAGGTTGCAACAACATCTCCTTTGTACAATGAACCACACTGATCGCACGTTCTTTAAGTGAAGGCCTGAACTCGGCACGACCTTCATCCTGGTCACAGCACCACTTTGTTGCAATCGGAAATGCCGAGCAGCATGTGCACAAAGCTTCGCACCGTGGGAGCAAGCAACAATAGAGATCATGCGTCACAATCTCTCTTACTATTGCTTGTTCACGCTACATATATTATGGTGTTATTCTTCACGCACATCCCGTTCGTGTTGAATCACATAATCAACGCAACACCACCGGAGAGGTTGCAACATGTTACATAGCCCACTCTATCTTTTGGCTTGCAAAGTTCTTTCATGAGCTGAAACAGAAACTGTCTCCTTAACAATTTCAATTTCATTGTTAAACAGTAAACTATGTAAGCATTTATGTGCTTACAGTCGATTATGCAGAAAAACACAGCAACTGCCTGGCAGCACTTTTATTGGTATGGCATCTAGCCATCTGGTCCAATACATACACACCAACCTTGGGTTAGTTATACCTGCTCTACCATTTCTGGAAGTATATTTTTGTAGCCTTTATTGAATTTTGATGTTTTTGTGCATTGAGCTCAAGATGCGAACAACTTTTTTCTTTAGCTTGCAGTTGTAGGCTATATTGTCAAGCTGCATTCACATAGTGACAAAAAAAATTTGGAGGAATGTAGTGGCTTGTCTTTTATTACTAGCTCTGTAACTGGAACCTATCGTTGTTGTTTTCGTATAATGCCCAGGATTGTTTTTTCTCTGCTTGAGATCTTCCACTAGCTTTAGACTATGGTGAAGTAGCTGCCGTTTGTGACATTGTGCCCCTTATGATAATAAGGCTATTAAAAGAGATATTAGAACAACCAATTATCAGCAACAATTTGAGGCAGCTAACAAATAAACCTATAAGACTATTGCTGCAACCTCTCCATTGGCATGGCATTGAATGTGTGATTCACCACGAACAGGATGTGCGAGAAGAACAGCACCCATATATATGTGGCGTGAACAAGCAATACTAGAGTGAATTGTCTGGTTATCTCTGTTGTTGCTTGCTGCCACAGTGTGAAGCTTTGCACACTTGCCACTCGGGCTTTCCGATCGTAACACTACTAAATATCAGTCTCACTCCTAGTTCTCAGAAAAAAGTCTTTTGTTGCATAACTGTATTGATAGTTATGAAAGAAACTCTAATCAAGCTTCTAACCATCCTTTGAAACAAACATAGATAATTTCCTCATCATGCGCAGATCATTTCTGACCATGCAAGGCTTACAGGGAGATGTGTGAAATACTCTGTTTCCAAAAGCTCCAAAATCTACAAAAACGTAACTACAACTAAGGAAAAGTCAAGGAGTATGATGAAACAAATAGCAACAACAGCAAAAATAAGAAACGCTTAAGTTGAAAAACAGTCAAAAATGACCCCACAGGTTTCTTCTAGTATTAACTGTTTGCTAAATTCACCTTTGAAATCCTATTATAAATCAAAAATTTAATGTTGGCACCACTAGTAATTTTTCTTCTGACCTAATGTTTATACGTAAATACACACATAAAATCTAAGACCGAAAAAACTGAAATTAACCCAATCTTCAACACAGGGAGTACAACCAATTTATTTTAATAAAAAATTTGATTCAGGTGACCTAGACCACACATGAAAATTCTGGACAATGCAATATATTCTGCTAGTCAATGGACTCAATGCATTAAGGAAAAAGATTCTAGTCTCTCTCTTTGGTGAATCAACCCAAACAGCTGATACCAACCATTCAATCAAGCTTAAGCGTCAAATAAAGCACATGCTACATATCAGTTTTTCTGAAAAAAATATTGTAATTCCAACTATGAAAAACAAACAAACAATGATAGGTTACATGACCTGCTAGTGATAATGGTGCAGCAGTGGTCCAGGCTGTATTGTGATACAAGTCTGTGAGGAAACTAAAAGTGCAACCAATTCTGTATATTTTTTCGGTCATAGAATGAAACGTTTTTGAAATGACCAAAAATAATTGTCATTTCAGTAAGAATGTTTGAAAATATAGGCTTAAAACAGTTTCATGGCAAGTTTTAATACAACTGTGCGACAAATGACCGAAATATTTCAGTGACCAAAATATCTCAACTAAAAATCATTGAAATGCTTCAGCAAAAAAAAGCAGAACCAATTTTGGAAAAGTTAGAAGAGTCAAGTGCAATTGCACATTAAAGTTTTCTATCACCCACCCCGCCCTGAGTAAAAAAGACTCATTTTTCCTTCTTTGATTAATTTATGAAAAATTGGCAAAAATTTTGTTTAATCTGTGTGATGGTTTTGATCGATGCCCGCAGTCACCTGCATTGAATACTCAATTTATTAATTGTTTGCCGTGCCGAATTGCATTGCTTTGCATGGTCAGTGATCATTTTTATCGCACGTCAGTCAGATTTTGTTTATTTTCCTACCAGGCTGTTGTTGTGTTTATTGACTTACGCTGGAAATGTTCAAGCGTGCTGGTGTTTCTTAGTTGAATAAAGTCAAGTGAAAAGCTTCATTTGCTGATAGGCTCTGTCGTGATAATCTGTAACGTACGCAGAGTTCAGTGCAGCAAGCTACAGCATTTATTCGCTTATAAGACGATTCGCTTATAAAACGGGTCCCATCTTCACCTGGGAGATTGTCGATATTCTGTTTGGTTTTGGTTTATTATTGTTTCATATGACTTAGCCAACAAGCAGAAGCATCATAAAAGCCATCGCATGCAGTAAGCCAACCATTAGCAAGCATTAGAGCAAATGAAAAACACAATGGCACAATAGTTGATCAGTGTAAACAAAGAGGGGAGCTGTGTCATATAGGATTGACGAAAGACCGTGGCAGTCATCTAGTCAACCAACCCCGTTTATCATTTTTTGACAAGTGCTGAGAAACAACAGTTGGACGTCAAATAAGCATAATGAAAAGAAATTTAACAAAAAAACGAATGAACGCAGAACATGGTGAAGAAAATGTACAGGTGAATGTACACAGATGAGTGGATCGAATTTAAGTGAAGGATTTTCGTGTGGTTAATATATTTTTAGCAATATAAAAAAATTAAAAAATCGTACTAATAAAAAAGTAAAAAAGTTACAAAAACTAATTAAAGAGATACAGAAAAAAAAAGCAAAACAGAAAAAAACAGAGGGTGTACTTATATGCCGAGAAGCATAGAATGTGCACACAGAAAATATGAAAAAGTATTTGTTCACAAAAAATAAGTAGAGTTACAGAATATTAAAATACACAGTATTTTGTTCTGGACAAGGGAAATGTTGCTAAAGTTCATAATTGGGAATTTTTTTCATTTAGGAGGTGTTTCTTAAGTTTCCATTTAAAGGTAAAGGTGGTTGAAAGTTTAATATCGTCTGGTATTGAAGAACATACTTTTGGGCCTATGAATTTAAGAGACCATTTTCCTGAGGAACAGTTGACTCTACGTAAAAACAGGTTTTTAGAGGTTGCAAGTCTTGTGGAATGATAATGGATTGAGCTGAGTGGAACAAAATATTCATCAAAATGATTTGGAAGCAGTCTGCTATGATAAGAGTGCATGAATTTGCCTGCTGAAAAGCTATATAGTTT
>JGI24159J19872_10013281_pt1 | contig 10711 bp, 5 predicted proteins | sample Ectturendosymbi4_FD_19872 | JGI IMG/M metagenome (IMG submission 19872)
TTCCCAAATCTTAACTCCTATATAAGCAAGAGATTTTTGTGCAGTTGCCAATCTTTTTCTGGGAACTATATATTCTTGAGATGTTTTCTGTCTAGTATTATGTGAATGTATATTGTCCAACTTTGTGAATAACTAGTTAAAAACAGGTGTTAAGCAGCCATTCTTGAATTGATGCTTGATTTACTTTTATCCATGCTTGATTTAGTTTTATGTTAGTCATGAGCATTCATCCACAAAACAGACTGCAAGCTATCTACATGTGATGGCAGTGTCAATGCCCTTAGCAACTACAAAATGAAAAGCATCTTCCTACTCACGTTAGATTTTGCTGCTTACTCTTCCTGTTATGCCGCTGAATGATTTCAAATTTACTGTAGGGTTGGATGGCAATTAACATCAGATGAAAGTTGTGACACTTTCAGACTATGTGCATGTCGGACTCTGATTACTTGACAAAACTGTTTTTCAGTGGTGTAGGAGGCGGGGGTGCAGGGAGTGCAAGCGCACCCAGAACCGTCACCAGAAACTTTTCAATAGGGGGGCTTTGCAGTTCTGCAGGGGAGCTTTTCGTTTGTGCGGAGGGGCTTGACATTATAAAATTAACCAAAACTCCACTTATTTATAGTGTTTCACGTTTCAATTTGGGGAGTTTGGAGCTTTGTTTGGGGGGCTAAGCCCACCAAAGCCCCCCCGTGGCGACGGGACTGAGCGCACCCCCAAATTTTTTATTTGTCGAAAATGTGGGCAAAGTTACTAAAAATCCAGGCAAAATCCCTGAAAATCCGGGCAAAAATGACGCCCAACGATGTTGGACTTCAAAAAACGGCGCCCAACGTTTGCAGAAAAGCACATGTAGATCTTTTTTTGGAGGTCACATCAAGAAAAGGTCTTCATGATCTTTGTTGGAGAAAATTTGTAAAAGTCGCACAAAACTTTTCGGGCAAATTTGGGGAAATTCGGGGAATTTCCCGAAGCAGGCCAGCTTCTATAGTGCTTTCGCGCATATACTGTTATTTTATTCTACTTTATTTGTGCTCCCTTTTCTACTGTGCCTCTTCAACGTAATCAATGTTATCACCACGTCTCCAATCACGCGCGTTTAGTGGATTTCAATGCTTCCCTGCTCGAGTCGCCATTTGCCTGATGAAAGCCTGCTGTTAGTTGGTTGAAACGTTGGTGTCGTTTTTACTTTTACAACAGTTGAGCTAAGACTTTTATTGTCATAGTACATGTTTAAATCATCACAAATAAAAATCTAGAATGAATGCTATTGTTGCTAGATATTGTCTATGGCCTAATTGCCTAATAAAAAAGTATTTGAAACTGGATTGTTTCTTAGCCAAAGTTTGAACTTCAAGGCATATAAAACGTATATCGGCGTTTTATTCATGCATTTAATTTTAAAACTGTACAAAAACAAAAATCTACGATGTTCATTCAAGGCTACGGCTGATCCTGCAGACAAGAGTAAATTTTTATATAATTTTAGTAACACACAGACTTATCAAAGAGGAATTTTTGCGATGGTCTTGAAATGAAGTCTATATCACAATTAGGTAGGGTACAGCAAGTTGGTGTGCCAGAAACAGCTGTGAAAAGCGTCACTCTTTGTTTTGTCTTGCGGTTAGTGATTACAAGCGCTTAGATACAAGTTTGTATTTCATTATCACTAACTTCCAAACGGAGCTTAAACCTCAGGTAAAGGTCAGCCATGACATACATTTTTCAGTATTTACACTATACACAACTTTTGCTTTAATCAAGGACAATTCATAAGCCATGCTACTTTGATACCGATCGAGTAAAAGCTGAAGTAGGATAGGTTCCGCAAGCAGTTTCATTGATTTGATCAGGAGAATATGCGGCGTATACACCAAACGCTTGATAACCTGAAAAATTTTGGTGCTACCTTCGTAATTGGGGCGGAAATTGCCCACTGGCTACGCGCCTGCATTGAGGTAATACTTAATCAGTTCAATACTGTGAATTGTATGTTTTAATTGAAGTAAATTATAGGCTATTTTTAATGAACTGAGATTACACATAGGGCCTACTACAGCTTATTTATTGCTTGAGGTGGTTGCATTATCATCAGATACAGAATACTTTTCGCTTCATCGGCTTTTTTCAACCAATTTTCTGTAGCAAGCGTACTCAGCTGAAATTGAGCAAAAAATTTAGCCTGATTCCTTAACTTCTTGTAATCTGTCTCTGCAATCGGGTTGCCACCATCTAATTACCTATATTTGGAATGATCGACTCTTAGAAACCGAAAGTTTAGAAGTACTTCACTCAGACGCTGAAGCTCCCTCAATTTTTAAATGCTGGCTTGCTGCATCCGAAACATTTGTAGAAGTTATGGGTTGACAGCACCGTACCCCTCGATATTCTTATATCGAGGATTGACTTTCCTACGAAGACGCTTTGACAGTGTGGAAAAGTGTGCACATCAAAAAGAAAAAATTATATTTGCTTGGCACCTTCTCGCGGTACACAAGCAACAGCCAGGAAAATCTCTCCAGCAGTTCCTCCAAGTTTTAAAATGCCTTTCCAAATATTGCTCTTTTAAAGGTGTAACTGCGGAACAATATTGTGACGACTTGCTACGTGATGCCTTCACAAATGTTATAACCTCGAACGCAAGCTGACAGGGGCTGCTTGAAAATGACGATTTGACTGCGGTTTTCGAACAAGAGCAAACAAGAACAAGAGTGTTTTCCAGAATTAGATGGAGCCCAGCAGCAATCGTCATTGTATTCTTGTTAATTTTCTGCAACGGAAGAGCCTAACTCAGCCCGGCCTCTGACAAAAGACTCAGAAAGACCTACGGACCTAATGGCACCACGTGTTTACTATGCTTCTACTGCAAGAAAAGCTGTAGAGAAAGATCGTTTCTGTGGTTTCTACAACCACCACCACTTGTCCTGCTCGAAATGTAGACTACAAAAAATGCGGTTTGATAGGTCTCTACGCAAGAAGTGTAAAGCTGATGCGAAAAGTGATGCAAAGCCAGCAGTCTCAGCATCTCTGAAGGTTGCATAGCGTGGTTTCCTTATCATTCGAACTCTACATGGTGGTGAGTGGGAATCACCCGGACTTGTTAAGGAGGCCATGAGAATGTACTTTGAGCAAATAACTGAAAACATTTATAGTAAACGCTCTCCAAGGCACGAAGAAAATAAGTTTTTGGAGTCATTAAACAGGAAAGACTGTTTATTTTCCACGATTGCTATTACTTTTTATGCAGTCTTCATAATGCAAGTCAGAACCTGAAAAAAGGTACCTTTTTCCCACCTATGTAACTTTCATTTAAAAGTGAAAGTGATGCCTCAAGTGTAGTCTTTGGAGATTTTCACAACTCATCAGATTTTATTTGAAGACGTCCGTGACACTATAAGTACGTGTCTCCTAAAATTTGCTTTTCCAGTAAAAAGAGGGTAACCAAGTTAATGACAAGTTTTTGAAAAGAGAAAAAAGCATCAGATACACATCCCTTCTATTTAAATAGCACAGGAATTGCGAACGTGTATCTTTAAATGACGTCAGGTTTCTCATTGTATAAAGATTAGGTGATGTTAGAGATTGCCTTACTTAATACACTGCGTTTAAAAAGGGTGTTATAAGCAACATAACAAGCTATTACTTATTCGTTGATGCAAAAAATTTCAGATTGTCCTCAACCACTAAATCCAGTCGTCATTGTGGTAGCTACGATCGTTTCTGCAGTGCTTCTGGGAATACTAAGTTTGATAATCTGGAGGTATCTCAGAACCAAATATGATGCAAGAGAATACAAGCGGTTTCAACTAGAACTGGAAAACAAACGCTGGAACGAGGTATATTATTTCATAATCACCAGTAGTAATGCCAAATGCAAAATTGATGGCTATTAGAGGGACCGGGCGTTGTCAACCTAGATTAGAGAGTCTGTTTGTGCTATGGGAATCTCTCCAGGTAAATCGCTAATGCTCCTGTAAATGACTTCACTGGAACTCTAGAGATGTAGTATGTGGTACTGTGAAAAGGTCTTTAAAACTTTTTAGCAGCTTCTAATCGACGTTTTGGTAATTTATTTGCAGTCGTTCAATCCTCTGCACAAACAGGTCCAGTTTCGCACAGAAAATCCAATGTATCAAGAAATCTACGACGATACTGACAGAAAACATAATACAGATGACGGCGGGATGATGCCACCAACCTAACGCTAATAAAACTGAATATCTTTAGTTTCAACTGATATGAACTGCTGTTGGTTTCTATGCTAATTAATGTAAAAATTGATGAATATCTTCTAGTGTGTTACATTTGGTGTTTCTACTTCTCATTGCCTATAAATAATTATCTTGTGATTTTATTGGTTTGAACTATTTCACATTTTTGCTGTTTCGCGGTAATATGTGACATGTATTAGTTACAAGATGTTTGAAAAATTTTTCTGACAGCTAGGTTTGCAGTCAGCTTGTATTGCACTAAGCAAAATAAAAACGGGGTACTTCACTTTATATTAACATCATTAATCCCAAAATATTTGTAAACAAATTTAAAACTTTAATTTTCGGCAAAGTCTTTCGTCGTATGCTAAAGACTTCGACAAAATTTGCTTACCCGTTTTGGACATTCATGCCACTTTAGTACTTTCACTGCAGGAGACCTTCCTTTATTTATGTTTTCTGTTTAATGTGTTTTGTTCGGAAACCACTCGAACGAAACTACTGTCAGCAAGGTCCATGCAGAACTATGGAAACTACAGCTGGAATAAATCGATTGTGATAACTCTAAAATCGTGTACCAAAACGAGGTAGTGAGTAGTTTCTACTTTTTGATCAAACCCAGTGGCGTGCAGAGGGGGGGGGGCGAACAGGGCGCCGGCCCCGGGTATCCAAGGCAGGGGGGCATCCAAAGAGTGACATACGAAAATCTAATTGTTGTAACTATATGTTTTATTTTATTGTAAGTCTACTAAAAAATGCTTAATGGATTTAATTTTTCAAAACTTGTTTTTTTGTCAACACTAATTTTTATGTATTTAAATGCCAGTAATTCTCAGCTTCTTCATTACCAGGGACTTTTACTCTAAGTGTGCGGCGCACACCCAATCAAATTGATAGTGGCGTGACTTGTTCCACATCGTGTGATCAAGGGAGAATCACAAAAAGGGATTAAAGATAATCAGGGTTAAGAAAAACTTTCTTTTAATCCGTTTTTTTTTGTTTTTTTGAAAAGAAAGAAGGTTTTGTTCTTTTTAAACAAAAACACAAAACCCCCATTCTGAATTGCTCTTATTGCATCATGCAATATCACCATTAGCAGAATAACCCCATAATAAGTTGTTATAGCAATTATGGCATTCTAATTTGAGGGTAAAGAAATGTAGGTTACCCCATCTTTGCTTTCGCAAAGTGTTGTTGGTCAATTCACTCAAGTGGTAAGGCTTGGCAAGAATGCGCACAGCAAATTGAGAAAAGCCACTCCTACACAAACTCTGCAGTTTCACGACAAGTTTACGTACACGCCCTGCTAGTTCAACATCTATATAGTGTATTTTTTCATTATAGGGTTTGGTATGGCCCAACATCAGAAACAGCTTGGATACAGAGAAGGCAAAAAAACGATTAAAATATACCGATTTTACAGAGCTGAAGAAGATAACCAGTAGAATTTACTCAAGCTGTTCGAATTATTCTTCTCTTTTTTTCAGGTCCTTCAAATTTCGTTGCTTTTGGTTTTGTTTCATTAAAAAGAATTTACAGATAACTGTACAAGTGTGCTGCTTATTTTACTCTTTACTTCATAGTACATTTTTCAAAGGAAAAGTAAGGAGTGAGATTTTTGTTGGGTTTTATTGTTTTTTTAGGACCTTTTTTTGGTGTGACCTCCAAACAACTCAAGGTCTTCATGTGTTTTTCTGCAAACCTTGGGCGCCATTTTTTTTAAGCCAAGCAACAATGGGCGCCATTCTTACCCGGAATTTCAAGGATTTTGTCCAGATTTTCAGCAAATCTAAACGTATGGGGGTGCGCTTTTACCCCCTGCACCCCCACTGCTTTTCTTAACAGTATCATAAGTAATTTCGTGGCTTATTAAGATCGACTTGAAACAAATTTCTTGCAGCTTTTCAGGCATCCAGAAAATTCAGAATGATTTTCTCTAATTTAAGTTATTATTTTTGAGGTCAACATTGTTGATGAACAGAAACAAACAACTGGTAACAATTTTTTGTTTTTTATAAGTTTCCATTGCCCTCAACTGTTTTACTGCTCCCCATGCCGCGGCGTCCCTGAATATGCATGTTGTGTCAACAAACTTCGCCAAAACGTTGGTTGGAAACCTGATTATGACGTCATATTGTGACGTCTCATTTCACAAACAGCGTATATCCAGTAACAATGACCACCATACATCACTGCTTAATACTAGAATTTGGTAGGGGGCATCCAATCAAGCAGTCGCCCCGGGCATCACCAGACCTCTGCACGCCACTTATTCAAACCAGTGGTTTTAGTGTGCGGGTTTTCCATAAAAGAAACAAAAATATCATCAATTGTTTAATACTTCACTTCGTTCAAAAACCAATTATGTACACAGCTTTTCAAACGAAATACAAGCAAGGCGGCTTCTTCAAGTTTGTTTATTTGCCAACGCATTAACCAGCATGCAGTCACTCGATATCATACAAATACAAGAAAAGCATCTAATCGTTGAGAGACGATTCTCAATCAAGAAAGACTTTTTTCTTGCTTACGTCGCCCATGTATATATATTTGGCTTGCCAAAATTGTGCCCAAAGCAAACAAATCTATTTATACAACTTTGAGAAATAGTGGAAGCATTTAAATTGCCATGCTTATTCACGAGCAAATTTACTTTAACAGCGGGATAAGGCATTTTTACCCGTGAAAATATATTCTATTAACTAAAAATATCACTGCTTTTAGCCAAGCTATTAAGAACAATTGAATTGTTTAGAATTTCGTAAAATGGCAAAACCGATATGGTTGACAGAACCATAAGCCAACTTTCCGATGAGTACATATATTCGGCGGATAAACAGAAAATTTCGACTTAGGCGTTGAAACAAATAACGTAATATATTTTTCAAACAACCTAATCAAAACATTTTCGATTTGGCTCTAGAACTTCCAGGTTTTGAAATCCTTCACTTAAATGAATTTCTGAAGGAACATGCTTCGAAAATGAAATGACATATTTTTTGGAGGTGAGTTGGTTCCACGAGTCCCTAAAAAAGTCGACGTGCAAATATAGGATATGCTGCCCTCATACGAGCAAATTGCGACTGCTGCTTGAACCCAGGGGCGTAACGATGGGGGGCAAGAGGGGAACAATTCTTCGGGCGCTGAATCACTGCGGGGGCGCAGAAAAGTCCCAACAATGTCACAAGCACTTTTGCTTCCGGAAGACCTCAGGTTCGAACATGGGGGCGCCAAACTTGCTTCTTGCCCCGGGCGCCATCTAATCTCGTTGCGCCCCTGCTTGAACCTTAAAGGGGAAAGGCGTGTTCGTTACCACAGGAAATGGAGGTTTTAGCGAAAATACTGACAAGAGGCTGCAACATAAAAAACATAGAAAGTGGCAACCAGCTTAAGTCATAAAATCGATATTCTAGCAATCTTTTGTCCAATCATCACCACGGATCAGAAAGGAACAGCCTCATGTGCTTCAACAATGCTAAAACAGAGCGTTCGAGAAATCGCATCTTAAACTAGGAATTTCAGCTTTTACCTACAGTATAAGACGGTCCATAAGCAGAAGAAAAAGCGCATGAAAAGCTACATAAATTCCTCTCTAACAAAGTGCTAGATCCCACAATCCCGGCGATAAACTCTACATAGTTGCAGACCGATCTGTATGTGCAAGTTGTGCAGAACTGGTAGTTGAGCAGCATCTGATTAATAAATCAAATTCTAGCCGTGCCCACCACCAGAACAGCGCAATCCAATTCGTTCAGGAAAATCTGGCAAAGTTCAGCCAGGTGTGCAACCGACTTTGCGCCTCAGAATTTAGTCTGAGAAGCTGCATGCGGATTCCACTCTAAGGTTTCGGGGGCAAAATAGATTTTAGAGGGACAAGATTTTGTTTTTATTTTATGTTTAAAAAACATACAAAAGATTTTCTGGGCACAACAACATTTGGGGTAACAAAAAGGCTACGGGCCTGATTGCATGGACAAACTTTGACAGACTACTTCAAAAATATTACGGATATTTTCAAAATTACCTCCAATAAGGGAGGGCATCAGGCCCATAACTAAGGGGGGCGGAAATTTTCGCCCCCCTGGAAAAATGTGTTGGACATAGATTCAAACTATTGGACATAGTTAAAAAAATGTGGGCCCCTCTCAGAAAACGTTTCGCTCCCCCTGGTGTCCCAAGCGCGTTGTTTGTTACTCGAACCCTAGTTTACTGGTGAAAAAATAAAAAAGCGAGATTGTTTCGTCAGTACCCGTGCTTAAATCGCAATGTCGTTGACGGTAAAATCCTGCACTCTCAAACTTTTGAGGTTTTCCAGCAAAAAAACCTTGAAAGGTTTCTTCGAATGACGTAGTTTTTTCTACCCATATGATGTAATGAAATATTTAGCTTAACCCAGCTTAAACCTGCGGACAGTCCGAAATACGTATACATTACGCGTATTTCCCAAAACTACGGCCACTCATATTAGCGCTTGGTCCATTCTTCGACAAAAAAACAGTCCGAGTAATAGGCCCACTTGTGATCGTTAACACTCCACTTGCGTCCAAACCAATCTTCTGAAAGGCTGATGTGAGATCTGCAATATAGGCAATAACTCAATTAACTGAAGTACAGTCTGCGTGAGCTGTAGCCATCATCTAATAATCTCTGCTTCCATTTGGTCACGAGAGCCGTAAAGGGGATGTTAATTAAAATCTCGCTTTTCTCGCGAGTTTGGCAGTTAAATGCTTGAAAGGGCGGAAACCACATGGAACTGTGGAATAGATGCGGCCAACCTAATGTGATTTGTGCACTCTGGCGCAAATGAAGATAAGGCACAAAATTTAGTCGGGTAACTCTACCTCGTGAAGATTCTATACTTTAAAACTGTCGTTTAACGAATTTTATTATTTTTGACCATACCGCAGTCACATTAAGATTTCTTCATCACAGATTTCACCGAAAGATTTTTAGTTTTCCGTGAACATTTTGAGTAAAACTGCGTTTACTTTACTTTTCTAGTCCACTAAACGTCAATTTCACGTGGAAATCAGAACATCAAAATGTTACCATTACCTAAGTTAAATTATATCTTCATCTAAGATTCAAAATCGTTTAAAGAACTACAAGCCGACTTTTTGCTGAAAAAAGTTCCAAAACAAACTTTGAAGGTGCAGACATTCAGGAAGGCGTTCTGGGAGGAAATCCTGCTCCCAGTAGAGTGAAAAATAAAAAAATCAGGGTGCTGGCAGCAGGCCCGCAGTCAGGTTTTTAAGGTTTCGTGGGGCAAAGTACATCTTTTGGGGGTAAGATTTTTGCTTTTATTATATGTTTAAAACAAATTTTCCTGGGCACAACACAAATTGGAGGGACACAAAAATATTTGGGAGGCACTGCTCCGGAATGCTACCCTGTGGCTACGGGCCTGGCTGGCGGTGTATTTCAAGTACAAACGATACAATTTATGGGAAACGTAACGCAGCCATGAATTGGCATGAGATGCGACCAGAGCACATCAGGCAAATGACGCATGAAAGTTTAAGAGGATTTTTCAGAGCTTGGAAAAGTAAGATGAGGGCGTTTTTACTTCTTCGAATTTTTTAAGGAAACGATTTACTGTAGAAAAAGCAGTCAGGGTATAACAAAGCTAACGACGTGCGTCAATGAAACCGGGCCATAGCGTTAAACCATGTCAAACACTTTTCGCTCCCTCCTCGTCAAACGTCTCAACTTATGTCTGTGCTTGAAGATACTAAAGTTTGACAACTTATGTCATTGGTGGGCGAGATGACTTGGAAGATTGTCATGCATAGGAATATCCTGAACGAAATGTGTTGCTTGAAATCAGATGTTCTGAGAATAAATTGTGAAGTTACGAGTTGTGGCAGGATAATTGTTGGATCAGTGAATTTTGAGTGGATACGTGATGGCGGAAGAAGATTGCTTATACGAGCAGGATGAATTGTGCAGGGAAACTGTTGCTAAGCAGTTTTTTACCGGATCTTCAGTTTTTATAGGTAAATATCTTCGAAACCACTTGGCTAAAGACACGTTTTCAGCCTCAACTTGAATGCAAACAAACCAAGTCCTAAATGTAGTTAATCCAACTTGTTGTCGAAGGTTTCTTAATGCTTAAAGGAAACGACTAGAACCTGTCAAAAGGCATTCTCAAGATTTTTCAATCGGCGTTTCGGACTTGTTCATCGCACAATTCTTCCAAGTTGAGAATTACTACAATGTGCTAAACTTTTTCTACAGTGCAGGCTACTGGTCAATTGCGATATTTTTAATGGACTATTTCGGACTATTCGACATCTACAGCACCTCATATTTGCGTTCGGATGCAACACTTCGATCATCTTGCTTTCGAATGCGGGGGTAATTGGACGATCGTGAAGGTATCTTTTGCGGAATGATCCGATCACAGACGTTATCGATGAAGAGGAAGTGACGTTCAAGCTTTTACTTCTTATAAGCTTCCGTTTCAGAATCGGTGAAAGGGGGGATCTTTTGCGGTCACT
>JGI24159J19872_10013283_pt1 | contig 10711 bp, 10 predicted proteins | sample Ectturendosymbi4_FD_19872 | JGI IMG/M metagenome (IMG submission 19872)
CTTTACACTTGCGGATGCGGAGCAAACGAATTCAATTTTCGTTGCGGATTTGCGCTTTGCGGAGCAAAAAAAATATTTGCGACTCCCAGCACTGCTAGATATGCTAAAAATTTAGGGGGGCATGGCCACCTGCCCCCCTGTCCAAGCCTATGGCTATACTGCCTATGCAGCTTACATTAACTTCGGTTTCTTTTTCTGAAAAAATTGTGTGATACCTTGATAAATACTTTTTATAGGTTTTAGAAATATTCTTACAATGTTTTTTCTTACATTCTTGTGCAGATCCATCAGCAGCTCTGCAACTTTAGGCAAATGTCCATCACAGAGATACACATATAGGCTTAAACCCATGTAAAAATAAATCATCACTAAATGATGTGAAAAACAACCACTACCGAGAAAACAGAAAACGAATGATTGAAAAAATCTTTGTTAAGCATTTTCAACACCAAAATGAAACAGAACCTTAAATCATATTTTCCAAGTTATTTGTACAGGATTAGCTTTCGACGCAGTTTCATGCTCACTCATTGGCATTGACTCCCACATAAACATGCCAGAAAAATCCACTGATTTAAGAACTCTTTCTTGTGGACTATCTTCTCAAGATCAGTTGTGCGTTGCCCTGGCATGGTTCCCTTTCATAATAAACCACGTTCATAACCAGTGGCGTACGTAGAAAATTTTCATGAGGGGAGGGTTTCCTGCAGTGGCATAAGGTGGTCATTTGTATTTGGTGTGCGTTGTTTGTGACGTCACGATTTGAAGTCATATTCATGTTTCCAAATCAACGTTTTGGCGAAGTTTGTTGACATAAGATGTAATTCTTCTACACGCACTCTTCTTATTTTATGTGTCGTTTCGCTGAATATATAAACTATCAGCGCTCTAAGTTAGGATACCGAAGGAATACGTTCAATGCCACGACACAGCAGTTCATAACTGCAGAAATATCAGGCTGCGTGTCAAAACAGAGGTGTAAAACACACTCATCACTGCGTCAGAGCCATTTACAACTGCGAATTGAGGCTGCGCTGATGCCTTGTCAAATACGAGCAGTGGAGCATAAAAAGTGTGCGGCTGGACTGGCTGGCACACACCCCGGTTGTCAAGATCAAATCTTGCTAAACTACACAAGAATGGATAATGCCCATAAAGCACACAAGAAAACTTTCGTTTTTTGTTATGTAGCCTATAGAAGTCCAGCACACTTTGTTTTCTTTTTCCCTGCTGAGACGTTATCAAGTGCCTGAATGCTTCTATGTTAACAACTTCTGTTTTTGATCTCGTGCAACAGTTCTACTAGAGATAGATCGATATATCGGGCCGATATTTGGGTTTTGCTGATATATTGGCCAAAACGGCCGATGTTATTGGCCTCAGTAGGTGTTGACAAAACGCTGTTATATTCCTCACCAGTGATGAAAGTAGAATAATTTTCTTACGGGAACGACCCAGTATTTGTCAATATACTGTCTCGAAATTTCAGCCATAGCCTAATTGTAAAAAAGCAATCAAGAGCACGTCCACTTTTGGTCCACCCTGTACTGTACATTTTAAAACCACAAAAAATCTACTGTACATTTTGAAAACAACCATTTGAAAATCAACCAAAAAGCGTTACAGGCTACGTACCGCAACTTGCACTATCTCCGAAAGTGGGTCAGGCAGTGCAACTTGAGTTGTCTAAATGTGACACCTCCACCGTTTTCACGCGCGTTGAAAGGATAAATACCATAACACGACAGCACAAATGTAGAAAATTATTTGAAAGCTTTCCACAAAGGTACATAGAAATTATCCTCTTTCCGGTTGCTTTTGACTAGCCATGTTGAGTGAGCTCTTCCTTTTCCAAGCCGTGTTTTGACGTACGGATGGCTCGGAGATATCACAGTGCTGATAAGTAGCAAGTTGGCGGCATTGCTTGTGGTTATCAGACTTCTATCGTTTCAGTGGCGTAGCTGAGGGGGGACGGTCCGCCCCTGGCGGCACTATGCGCTATGCTTTAGGCTATGAACCTGCAAAAGCTGTATTGAAATAAGTGGTTTTAATGCCGGGACACTACTCGCAGTTGAAAGACGTTTTTTATTTTAAGTAATTTAACACTATGGCATGTGTATTTAAGCGATTGTTATCTTAGCCAAACAAAAAACAATCGTGCATCAGGGATGTTGTATCAATACGCTTTTTTTACATGAAGCTGCAACACGGTTCTCAACACGCTTATCAACTCACTTGGTGTCAAATTTCACTGATTCACTACACGGTTGATTGAGCGAGTGTTGGGTCGTTGTTGACGTTTGATCGTAGTCCTTATATGATGTTATAGAACTTAGTAGGAATATGGTGGATGACTGTGGGAAACGTGTAGCTGTGATTAGTTCTAAGCTTTTGTAAGTGCTCTCAAGTATTGTACCTGCGAGTAAAAGCGCATTGTTGGGTCTAAAAAACATTTCTGTGTAAATCTAATAAATGTGCAGTTGGATTTGTGCTCTTCAAAATAGATTTCCGTGTGTGTGGATAAATATAATCTAGCTCAGTATTCTTCAACAGGGGTTCCGTGAAACCCTATTATTCCGCAAAAGATGTGGTGGGGTTACGTGAGTTTTAAGGGTTCCGTGACAGGGCGTAGCAGCATAGCTTGCCGCCTCTGGATTTCGGCGATTCTGCCGCCCCCCATCCTACGCTGGTCAGAATCACCGCTAAAACATTTTTATGAACGTTGCTCGCAGTGCACAAATCCAAATGCGTGTTATGTATGTTGATGAGAGAAGAATGCCACTGCAATAAGTGCATTTCAACCGGTTCACTAACTTTTTGCAAAGCACGACATGCAATAGCAACTAAACCAACGAATAATGCCACATTTCGTGAAATAGGAGTGAAAAGATATCATAGAGTTTGGAAGATCCCACTGCATGAATGCGCGTAAGATTGAGCGAGTGATTCCCGCAAGGAAGAAAAATTGCTTTTGAATGTATCTCCTTCATTCTGCGTTGTGCTGCAGAATGGATTCCTGATGTTGTGGAGGCCTTGTCATGAGCTTGACCTTTGCATATCATTACATCCACGTCATTTTCATGAAGCTCACTGAGAATAGAATTCGTAATTTCTTGGGCGGTTTTCCCGTGCATTGGGAAGAAATTTAATAAGTGCTTCACTTACCTCAACTTTTACGTATCTTACTATAAAAGCCATCTTATCGGTATGAGACACATCAGGAGTACTGTTGAGCAAATTGAGAAGTATGTTGCTTCCTTTATTTCTTTTAGAATAAAATTTTTAACTTTTTTCCAAGAAGTTAAATTAACTGGTTTTGTATATTCGGAGAAAGGTATGTTGACGTACGTTTTCTCGATTCTTGAATATCAGAAAGATGTTCGGTCATGACAGGATTTTATTTGGCAATTATCTTCACAGTTTCAAGAAAGTTGTTACCTTGTTTTTTTGAGTCAAACTCTTCACGATGGTCACGAAAAAAACATTTTGCTTAGAAAAAGGATGACATTAATTATTTTACGATAAATGGCTCTCTATTTCTTTCGCTCTTTGTCCATGATATCCAATATCCCTTTATAAACTGATTGATGGATGTAAAGTCGTAGTGTGAGCTCCCACCATTTATCTAAGCAATCTCGATTAACTTTGGAATTTTCGTGATCAAATAAACAAGGATTTAAATGTCAGAAAGTGTTGAAAGGTTTGGAAACAACTAAACAATCATTTTCCGATCGAAATAAGTTGCAAAAGAAGCGATACATTCCTGAATCGATTTTTGAATAAACCGACCATGATCGCAGAACCTTCTAATCGTTTTTCAGCGGCTTGTCAACCCATTTTGCTGACGGACAACTCACAACTTTTTTCTCACTACCTCTTACTGTATAACTCGAAACATCGACTGGAAAAGTCCTTTTTTATTCCAGTATCTTTCTGGTCCAGATTTGACTAACTCAACTCTTATATCGTGGATTATTGGTTTTGGTCAACTAGCTACATGACATATAATTCGGTAAAATTGTTATATCATCGTTTACAACTTTGGCTGCATATGCTTTGCTTATATTCATGGGCGTCGCAAGGGGGGGCGGGGGGGGCTAAGGCCCGCCCATGGATTTTGAAATCATTGGCAAAAAAGGTTGTTTTTTCAATTTTTAGGGGTAAAAAACAAATTTCACCACTTTTGGCCCCCGCTGGAAAAAATCCTTCCGACACCCATGATTATATTGCTCTCAACATCTGCTTCTTCATTATTTCTAACTTGGCCAGACGTTGTTTCTTCCTCAACTTCCGGTATTGATTTACTGGTGCTAGCACTGCTAACCTCGTGCATAGCATCTCATTTGGTGAAATGGCGTCTGACGAGATATTTACGAACTTCAGTATGGCGCCCTCATTCTTTTTCGATTCCTCTTTCCTAGCTTTTCCTTTTTTTCTGAAAAACATCCACTTTCTTTTGCTCTCTTCATTTGCAGGTTGCAGTGCTTTACAGACCGTTAAAATTTTACTAACTGAATGTTGTTTCAACTGCAAACCAAATTAATCTGTTTCGCGCACACTACTCGCAAATACAGAACAACTTCACAGAGCATCAAGTCATGTCGGTATATCATATAGCTGCTTTGTTACGTATGTGATTGAGACCTAATCACAGTCAAACAGTTATAGCCATGCGTAACATTCAAATTATTATTGCTGGTCAAGCAACGTAAGCGTGTAAAACCTGGCTAANGTGCAGTGGCGTGCCGAGGTCTGGTGATGCCCGGGGCGTCTGCTTGATTGGATGCACCCCTACCAAATTCTAGTGTTGAGCAGTGGCGTGTGGTGGTCATTGTTACGGGATATACGTTGTCTGTGACGTCACAATATGACGCTGTTTTCACGTTCGCAAACAAACGTTTTGGCGAAGTTTGTTGACACAACATGCATATTCAGGGACGCCAGAGTAGCGGTAGAGAAGCAGTCCCGTCGCCACGGGGGCTTTTGGGGGATTAGCACCCCCAAACAAAGCGCTAAGACCCATCAAATTGAATTATGAAGCACTGTGAATCGGTGGAGTTTTTATCAAGTTTCAGAATGTCAAGCCACCCTGAACAGACGTAAAGCCCCCCTATCGAAAACTTTCTGCCGACGGTTCTATAGGGAAGGGGGAGCACGAATAAACTTGACGGTAATGGAAACTTACAAAAAAGATCGTTACCAATTATGTTGTTCCTGTTCATCAACAACGTTGACCTCAAAAATAATAACAGGAATGATAGAAAATCATTCTGAATTTGCTGCGTGCCGGAATAGCTGCAATGAATTTGTTTCAAGTCCATCTTCATAACCCATGAAATCACCCATGATACTGTTATGAAAAGCAGTGGTGCTGGGGGTGGGGGTGCAGGGGTTGCAAGCGCATCCCCAAAAGTTTTGATTTGCTGAAAATCTGGGCAAAAGCCCTGAAAATCCGGGTGAAAATAGCGCCCAACGTTGTTTGACTTCAAAAAATGGCACCCACGGTTTGCATAAAAACACATGAAGACTTTTTTTTGGAGGTTACACCAAAAAGAGGTGTTCATGATCTTTGTGCGAGAAAATTTGTAGGCAAAAGTTGCACAAAAAAGTTTGCGGGCAAGTTTGGGGAAATTCGGGCGAAATTCTTCGCACCCCAAAATTTTGCCTACTCCTACACCTATGATGAAAAGGCACCTCCACCCCCGTTGCACCTCTTTTGAAAGGGCAGAGTGGGAAATGCCCTCGCCATACCTCCATTCTCCCGTGTCCCTGTGCATATTATTCTTCACGCACTCTCTTTACTTGATGTTGTAAGCTACAATGTATCACTGCAATGAACATAAATTAATTATCAGCGGTCTCCTAAGACCGAGCAGTTCATGACTGCAAAAATATCCGGCAACGCGTTAAAACAGGGGAGAAGAACACACTCAGTGCTATGTCAGCGCAGTTCACAACTGCAAAAATACAAGGCTGCACAAATGTCTCGTCGAATAGCAGTCGATCAGAAGGTATGCAGCTGGNATGGCGGACACCCAGGGCTGACAGTTTGAAACTTGCGAAACTGCACAAGAATCGAGAATGCGCAAGAAAATTTTCGTTTTTTATTATGTGGCTGTTATGGTCAGCTGACTTTGATGACCTCCGGGTCTTTTCGTTTGCCATGTAAAATAAACAAGGATTCTCTGTCTGTCTTATAGCCTACGTACAATAACTAAGCGGAGAAAAGATGCGGACTTGTGTGAGCCGTTATGATCAATCCACCTGAAATGCCAATTAATGATGAAACTCGAAAGGAAGCACATATTGCAAGCAAGGTGTGCGACTGTATTAGCACAAAAAACGAAACAGGGATCTAGTGATGCATCATAAAATCAAATAGAACAGTTGTTAGGACAGTTTTGAAATTTGGCTCAGAAATTCAATTAAACGTCCATAATTATCTTCAGTGTTGATGTAATTGGACCCAACCAAAAAAACACCAGTTTCTTTAAAAAGCCCATTTAAGAAAACAATAAAACCACCCAAAAATCCCACGCTTCACTTTTCCTTTAAAGAATGCACTATGAAGTAAAAAATAAAATAAGCAGCACACTTGTACAGTTAATTGTACATTTTTTTAATGAAACAAAATGAACAGCAACGAAATTTGAAGGACTTGAAAACAGAAAAGAATAATAAAAGAATAGTTCGAAGAGCTTGCGTAAATTCTACTGCTTATCTTCTTCAGCTCTGTAAAATCGGTATATTTTAATCAATGTTTCTGCCTTCTCTGCATTAAAGTTGTTTCTGATGTTGGACCATACCAAACCATATGTTGAAAATTGAACTATACAGATGCTGAATTAGCAGGGCATGTAGGCTGCATAAACTTGACGTGAAACTGCAGAGGTTGTGTGGGAGTGGCTTTTCTCTGTTTGCTGTGCGCGTTCTTGCCAAGCCTTACCACTTTGGAGTGAAGTGACCAACAACACTTTGCGAAAACAAAGATGGGGTACATTTTTTACCCTCATATTCGAATGCCATAATAGGTATAACAATTCATTCTTGTGCAATTTTGAAAATGGTGATATTGCGTGATGCAATAAAAACAATTCAGAATGGGGTTTTTGTGTTGTTTTTTTTTTAAAGAACAAAAAGCTGTTTCTTTTCAAAAAAACAAAAAAATTCGGATTTAAAAAAACAGGTGGGTTGTTTCTTTTTTGAATGGGTTTTTCTCAAGTCTGATTAAATATCTTTTAATCCTTTTTGTGATTTTCCATTGATCGCACGACCTGGAACATGTCATGTCACTATCAGATTGATGAAGCGGAGAATTACTGGCAGTTGAATACGCAAAAATTAGTGTTGACAACAAAACAAGTTTCGAGAAATAAATTCCATGCAGCCTGTATTAGTAGACTTGCAATAGGAAAACTAATCTAGTTACAACATTTAACGTTTTGTAATTTCACTCTTTGGATGCCCCCCTGCCTTGGATGCCCCCCTGCCTTGGATTCCCGGGGCCGAGGCCCCGATCGCCCCCCTCTGCACGCCACTGCTAAAGTGCAGTATTTGTGTGTTTTAAGTGGATGCGTTCAACAGAATTACGAAGAAAAACAATTTGAATTTAGGAAGCAAAGATTAAAGAAACCGCNAAAACCTTTCTACTCAGAATATTTTTGAAAGTGCAGAATATATTCTACAATGTACGCTACNGTTTTAGGCCAATTTTTGCCGCCCCCTCTGAATCTGCCGCCCCTGGATAAATCCAGAATGTCCAAATGGCTGCTACGNCACTGCCGTGAGGGTTCCTCGTTTTTTTAGGGGAAATGATTTCTTGCTTCAGTATGTTGATGCGTCATTATGAAAATTTTAGACCTCCGTGCTGCATTCAGATTCCAAGTAGGCCAGTTAGTTGTACAGAAGGTTGCGTGCAGTTAAGAACCGAAAAAGAAATATTGATAGTTGTTGCGTCGCTTGTTGTTCATTGTTGTGCAAAGAAGAACGTTATTGTTGCATCACGGTTATACGATATTGCCGATGTATGGTTCACAGTAGAGAAAGAAGGCCCCTTGAAATTTGCAGTTTATTCAAAAGTATAACCTTGGGAACTCTGTTCCAAATATAGTAGTAATTCTGCGGATTTTCCTCACAATTGCCGTTAGTGTTGCTGCCTGTGAGAGGAGATTTTCGGAATTAAACTGATCAAGAATTACTTAAGATCTAGTATGAGCACCTTGTGGTTGAGAAATCTTGCCACACTGTCTATAGAGCAACAATTGACAGATAATACAAATTTTGACATTGCCACTGAAGAATTTGCCAACAAAAAGGCAAGAAAAGTTACTGTGCAGAAAACTGTAGTTTTCATTCCAGAAACAAAGATAGTCCTAATTTTTTACACTTTTTTTACTATTTTTCCCTATATATCATTTTTGCTTTTTGTTTCACTATTACTTACAATGTTTGAGTTTTGTGGTGGTGTATTTGAAACATACCATATTTGAGCATGTGAGAGTACTATAATATTATAATGGCGCACGAACTAGTTAATATATATACAAAGAACCTCTAAGAGGGAGTTACTGTGCAATACGTATTTTTATGGGCTTCGGTGGCGCCAAACTCAAGGGCCGCCTCGGGAGGCTACACTCCAGCTACGCCACTGGATCGTTTATTGTTCATTGCGCTAAACCCTCGCTCACAGTCGGCCTTGCTTGGTCATAGAGCGTCAACTGTTAATTGCCACAAGCAGCTTGTTGAATTTATTAGAAATGCTTTTTCCAACACTTGCCTTTTATTCAATAAAAACATGATGGATTTCCTGGTTATTAAGATGAAAGGTCTTACATAAACTTTTTACTTCGTCTTTGCCAAATCGAGGATTTTCATGTACCTAATTGTATGCATTCAAAACAGCCATTTGACTAACAAGGATTTTGTACATCTCTTGGCGAGTTGCAACATCGTTAGCCTATGCTCTTTTTCAGGGGCGCAACCAGCTCTTCATTTCGGGGGGGGGCAATTTTCATGAAATTTCATTCGATGACGTCATCGTGCTTATTCAACCGTGGCAGAACTTTTTCGCAAGCCGTCACAGATACAGTTCTCTTCGCAGCATTTCCGAAAATGAGAACTTTTCAGTTTTAATCAAGCAGACTTGGACAACTAGAATTTTTTTAGCTTTTCTAAATTAGATTGGATTTAAATTAGAGCAAACTCAAATATCACAAATTAGATTAGAATTAAAATTATCGGATTTGCAAAAACCATAAATTGAACTAAAATTAGAATTATAATTATCTTAGCTCAAATCAAAGCAACTTTCATTCAACAATTCATGCCCAAATGTTGATTGATTCTCATAGTCATAAGCACGAGAATAGAAAAGATTCGTTCGCCAAGATTGGCGCGTTTCGCCCTGCACAATTCGCCTGCATGGCTAATGTGGCGTCGTGATTAAACCACATATAAAGTTGAAGTCATGACAGCAACAGTGGAGTGACTCTGGTTGTGTTCAATCTCTATTGCTGTTAGGCCGAGGGTCGTTGGTTCCCCTTTCTCTTTAGTTGACTCAGGGCGACGCAGGTTGTGGCTGCAACACTAAAAACTCGTTCCGACAGAGCCGATGACGATGTCATACCCAAGAGTTCGAGCAGCAGCATTCAGATAGGGGAAACAACGTACGTTTTCACAAAACCGTAAAACAGGGTTGTGCAATCCATGGGTCGTGGGCCAAAAGTGGCCCGAGAGCTGACGTTTTGTGGCCCGCAGAAAGCGCTGGATTTTCAAGCAAGCATTGCGGATTTTGAAAAGTATTGCCAGGACCGGGTTTAGGCTACTGTAGGCCTAAAGCTGAACAAATATTTCGTCAAATTTCATAAATTTTAGGAGATAATTCGGTATTTACTTGTAATAAAAACAATAATCAAGAAGAAAATTGAGGGCCGAATATTTCCAGGGCCTAAGGCTATAGCCCTAAGTAGCTTAACGGTTAATCAGGCATTGGGTATTATCAGACATCCGTGGATGATCAGCGAATTCTCTAACACGCTGAGCTTGACACATGCAGCTGTGGGCCGTGGACCAATATAGTTAGTTCCATTTGGCCCGGCAGTGCTGCATGCAGGGACGCCGGAACAGCGGTAGGGCACGACGGCAGTAAAAATGCTGAGGGCAATGGTAACTTACCAAAAAACAAAGAAAATCGTTACGCTAAATCACTGCGNGGGGNGTCGAAAAGTCCCAACAGTGTCAAAAGTACTTTCTACAATGCANCACATTTGCTTNCGAAAGATTTCAGGTTCGATCATGGGGGCGCCAAACTTACTTCTTGCCCCGGGTGCTATCNAACCTCGTTGCACCCCTGGACATGAGTGAACTGCAAGCTCATCACTGCATGGCACCAGGACTGTGAACCTTGTGCAGTGTGAGTGTCATGCAGGCAAACAAACTCATTGCAAGAAAAAAGTCAATCAATGGGTATTAAACTGCTGACATTAGCTTTTCTAGAAAATTTTGGTTCGTAGTCCCAATTTATAGTGGAGAAAATGCCCGTTTTGACCTCGTTCGGACGCTCATGGCCTTGACGTACCACGACGTCAAAACTTTTTGCTTGAGTTCAGTGTAAATACGTGCTATAATAGCCAATCTTTTCGCATTAACATGTTCAGCAACAATGTTGACCTCAAAAATAATAGCAGTAATTATAGAAAACCATTCTAAATTT
>JGI24159J19872_10013284_pt1 | contig 10711 bp, 9 predicted proteins | sample Ectturendosymbi4_FD_19872 | JGI IMG/M metagenome (IMG submission 19872)
CACGAAAGGTGGTGTTCGGCGTTGCTAGGACCAACGGTTAGATTGTGGCGTTGTTAAGAACGAAAACTAGAAAAAAAACTGTAGTTCAAGAAAAGACCACACTTGAGTCCATAGGTGTTCGGGAGTGCATACTTTTGGGGATGCAAAAAATTTTTGCCCAAGTTTGATCTTGTATTTCCCAAGTAACATACAAACAGCAAGTCTTAATGTTAAGACTAAAACGTAGCATTGTAAACAAGTCAAGGTGTCTGCATGCCTCAATTACCATTTACCGCGGTTCAAAGCCGTACGCCCTCAACTAGCAAGCACTATTCTGCATAGCCACATGTGAACAATGGTAATATTTACTGTGTTGAAAAACGTTAGCTAATTACAATAAAATCGCCCAAAAAATTGCTGTTCATCCCACCACGTGTGAAAGGTGTTTGGCAGTTGCATTTTCAAGTTTTTATATAATATATACGTTCTAAACTTATTCTTCCAACACGATCATCCTAATAGCTAAGATCTGTTCTTCTCTCGCATAGATGTGTGCAGTTGCATTAGCCACAAACGCATTCAATCTGAAAAAGGAGTAATATATCAGGTTACGATCTAAAATATTACATTGCTCCAAATAGGTCAAGTCTCAAGTAAGGAGAGGGAAAGAGGCAATTTAATACATAACATATACCTTAGCCTTCCACATTTAACACTACAACTTGCTTCAACGTTTACAGCAGGGGTCACCAACGTGGTGCCCGTGGGGGCGCCAGGTCGCCCGCAAGGGCCAAGTAGGTCCCCCGTGGCCACAGGCGTAGCCAGGGGGCGAAGTATTCTCCTCAAATTCTAGCATTTTTGTCATTTTGTGCTTTGAGAGGTGTTGTCCCAAACAAAATACTGCAGCTCGCTGAAAGTCAAAATATCCGGTCCCCCCAAAAATTTTGGGCTGGCTATACTACCGCCCGCGGTCCTGTTCTAAAAATAACATTGGCGTGAACAGTGTCTTAACACGGCGGAATATCTTAATTGTTAATACTAAAATAATTTAAAGATAAAGTGAGCAACATTTTCATTTCAGAAGCGTGTATCAAACTGGTAGCTCTTCTCATTAATCTGAACAAAAGAAGTAGCTCTCAGCTCAGAAAGGTTGGTGATCCCTGATTTACAGCTTCCAAAGTCACATTATGAAAACCAAAAATCCACTCCAGTTTAGACAGTTAAATGAGCACTAAACACAGCATGCTGAGAAAAAATAGCAATATGGGACTGATACAGGCAAATACTGCAGCCCATATGACCAACTAACAGGGAATGTGTACAAATTCACATTTCCAATGACAAATGACTTATAACCTCAACAAGAATATTTTATAAAAATAGCAGTGTTTTACTGGACTGCATTAGCATTAGTGAATTATGCAGTGCAATAAATAGTACAGTTACTACTGTTCCTGAAAGCTTCAATTCACAGCATTAAATTGAAACATTAAATTTGGCAGGATGCAACATAAGAATCCATTACATGAAACAAACGGAAAATATGAAACGTAAAGAGTATGAAATCACAGCTACATTACTACCACACAACACATTAGCCTACAGCTGCAGTTACATAGTTAGTTCTGTTCATGAATACTTCGCGGTAACAGATCCACACTTGCAAATCTCACAACATCAAGCAAGTTTGAAACACGAGATCTTCACAGTATCATATCACAGCTACACCACATTACTGCCACAAAACATTTTGCAGCTACAGCTACGTTTTAGTTGTACACTTTATAGCAGTAATAATTTGAGTTTTACAAAAATTAGGGTTAGTTGGAATAGTGGGTTACCAGTACATGTTCCTAATTTAAAATGTTTCTAACTCTACCCAAATTTGAATGGGGATGTTTCACTTGTCCAAAATTTGATTTGGGCTGTTGCAATTTGTTCAAATATTTATAATATATGCAAATATGAATGACACTCTTTCAATTTGACCAGTTGTTTCCACTTGTATCCAAGTTTGAATGAAGCTGTTTCTATTACCAAATTTGATTGAGGCTGTTGGAATTTTCCCAAATGTTTCCAATTGTATGCAAATTTCAATGAAGCACTTGTATATTACCCAAATTGGATTGAAGCTGTTTGAAGTTCACCAAAAGTGAATAAAACTGTTTGAAGTTCCCCAAAAATGAATAAAGCTGCTGGAAGTTACCCAAAATTGAATGAAGATGTTCCATTGCGCCCAAATTTGAATGGAGCTATTGCCATTTGGCCAGAGTTGATTTAGTCTGTTGGAATTTAGCCAAATTTTTCCAATTTATGGAAAAATTTCTAGCTTCACCCAAATTGGAATGAAGTTGTCCCAATTTGCCCAAATTTCACTGAGATTGTTAAAATTTACCCAAATGATTCTAATTTTATCCAAATTTGAATAAAGCTCTTATGGTCAACCGAGACATTTCTAAATGTGCTAAAATTTCTATTCCGTACGGCCCAGCTTTGAACAAGATATTTGAAATTGCCCACAATTGAATGAAGCTATTGCAAATTACCAAAGTTTGATTTGACTGATGGACTTCACCAAATGTTTCCATTTATCTAAACGTTTTTATTTTCATCCAAACTTGAATGAAGCTTTCTCATTTGTCCAGATTCAATTAAAGCTGTTGGACCATACCCAAATGTTCCTGATTTACTCAAATGTTTCTAATTTTTCCCAAACTTGAATGAATTTTTTAGTTGGCCTAAATTTGACGAAGGCTGTTGGAATTACCACACGATTCCAGTTCACTCAAAGGCAGTGTCTATTTTGCCATTAGGAGCAAAAATAATGGCAAAATAGTCTTAGATTATTTTGCCGTTTTGGCCACTATTCTGCGGTTGATTTGGCCATTATTTTGCTTTAGCTGGGAAAAGAGACACTACCTCACTTATATGTGAATGTAGCTGTATACTTTGCCCAAATGTTGAAAATTTTTGCCCGAATAATGGCGAATTTTTCAGCGTTGGGGATGCGACCGCATCTCCTGCATCCCCATGCCGTACGCTTATGCGTGAGTCAACATTATATTAGTGCCACGCACTCGCAACGAGGAGGGAAAATACCGCAAACCTTGAATGTGGCATGTTGTTAAAAATGGCATTCTACGGGAATGAAATATGGTGTAGATAGGTTGGTCGCGAACAGCAACGAAACAGATACGTTTGTAACGAGAAAAGAAGAATCAGGGTGTGCGGATTTCATTTTGCACCCCCAGTCGAATATTCGCTTTTAAATTTCTCTGCATGATGACATAATAAAGAACTAAATCTGTTTATGTTGTCTACAGTCAAAAGAAAATCAACCAGACACATATGGCGAAGACTCAATTTAAGCGTCAATGGCGAAGTTGAAAAGTGCTGACCGANAGGATTTTCCAATATTTTTTTATTCCATTGCTACGTTCACCTCGATGGCAGTCACTGCTTTATGTGCAGGGCGGGTAAAATTGGAACTTAAGTGATGACCGTAAATCTGTGGGCGTTTGTCTGTAGTTGCATGCTTTTCAACAAAGCTGCTTTACAATGCTGTAGGATTTCGTTTTATGCTCCAATGGGTAGCATGCTTTAGAAAGATGCTGATGGGTTTTGTTTTATGCTCCAATGTGTATCCACAACAATTGTAGCAATAAACATCTGGTTCATTAAGCACTGCCTTCTCAAAGATGTGGTCATAACCAAAATTCTTATACTGCAGGTAAATTGAAATTAAAATATTGACAATGCAATCACTAACTTGACTGACAATCTGTTCAGATTCATTACTGACCCCAACAATTAACACAAGTTAGATGTTCTAACTAAAAGTACAAAAACAATAATACACATGATTTTACAAACAACCATTCCACAATTAACACGAGTAGCATGTTACATAGGTGTCCTGAGCTAGGCGTTAGGTTTCTTGTTGATAGAAACAGCTTGGACGTGAATGGAACGCCAAATCACAGAACTGTGAGACAGATGTTCAGAGTGCTGAGCTAACAAACATCTGACAATGTCCTTGCACAGTCTAGCGAGTTTTTTTTAGTTGGGATAACAAGAACCAATTTTGAAAAAGTTACAAATTTTCTATTTTCAAGTATGCCAACATGGTGAGGGAAAATAGAATTTAACAATAGCTAGCCCACAGAAAATTTGCAAAGGAAAAGTTTGTCGCATAAAAAGTTTTCGGGCAAATTTGGGCAAAATATCCTTTCACCCCCAAAAAAGTGCCTGCTCCTACGCCTATGCTACAGGCTGAGTCTGCTATAAACAAACTCTGTTGTAACAATTGATTACCGCATACGTAAAAAGAACCATTCAGCGTTGCTCCGCTACAAGCAACCCGCCGTATGCTCATGGAAGGCATGAGGGTCGACTGGTTAGAACTTAAATTGAAGCTTTCCATGGAATCAGAGTGATCGGGATCTCCGTCAATCACTCCACCGACAGAATACACGACGTCTGAAAATACAGAGCTTGCAAAGATCAGAGCGGTGAACATGATTTAAACACATTTTCTTTTATATTCATGCTACTGTAAACGCTGATTGCTGTTTTAAGCGATTCGAAATGTGCTGAGCCATAGCCCTCTTGTAAGATAATGTAAGAAAAGCAAATGCAAGGAAAGACTAAAAACAGTTCCTTGCCAAGGTCTGACCTTCACAGCAAGCTTAATAGTTTTAATCTTGTTGATGTTCCTGTTCAATAATTAGGCTGAGGCAAAGGAAGCGTGCTTTGAGAGCAGACAATCTAAGTAATAGTGATCGGCAATTTTCATGGGTGTCAATTCGGCTGCATTGCATACTCAACGACTTCTCAAAAAAAGTTTCGTGAAAGCGACTGTGTCAATGAAAGCACTTGAATCTCACATCAGATATTGCGAAGTTTTCAATTCTTACCCATAATTCCTGAACGAGACAGTTAAGAACAGAAGGGGCAACGAGGATGAAAAGACTTATCAATGGATTTTACATTTCTGGCGGACTCAGTTTGTCATTTTTTCTAGTGTTGAAAACAGATCCCCAAAACGTTTGTGTTACACAGGTACAGTAGCGCACCAAAAACAGGGTGTCGGAGCCGAAGTCGTAAAGAGTCGGAGGTTTTTGGGTGGAGTCGGATTCCTAACAACACTGGGAGACGCAGTCGGATATTTTGTCCGACACCGACTCCGGAAGTCCAAATGAATCATTTTTTACATCACAATCCCAAATTGGCAATTCCTGTTGAAACGGTACAATTTCTTTTGTTGAAACAGAGATTTCTTGCTGTGCACCACGATTTCCATTGATTTTAACAGTCAAATTTCATTACCTTCATGTTAACGAGTGGGAGTCGGGAGCCGGAGTCGGAAAATTTGGAAAGTCGGATTCGGGATATGAAAACTTTGGAAAGGTCGGAGTTGGAGTCGGATATTTTACCTCCGGCTCCGCAACCCTGACCACAAACCAGTTTTTGTAGGGATGTACGGACTATACCATGAAACTAACGCAGCCTACACATCAGTCAACAATCAAAACCATGTTATATGTTTTCAACTACACGACAGCGATTTTTGACATTATGTTATGCATGCTCTCTGTCTTGGGGCGTTGGAAGAATTTTCTAATCAACTCACGGAGCAGCTAATATCCCACGCAGAAACTTGCGCTGTGAAATGTAGACTACACTGTTAAGCTATATTTCAGGGGTTTGTGGCAGATAGGGACCAAAACATCGTCCAGCAGCTTGTCCAATTAGGAAAAGTGATAGCGCAATGCATAGCTTCTCCTTTTCAGGTGCAGTGATTGGCGCATACGTAACTGCGTTTACAGTAGACTCAGTTCAACGCCTATCCTACAAAAATGTGCTCGCATGAAAGTCTTCCCGTGGTAACCCCTGATATCTCAAAAATCGCTGTGTAAACGGCGCGACTAGTTTGTCCTCCGGTATAATTTGGGCATGGGCAGTTACTACCGTGAAGTGCGCAAAAACAATCAAACCATCGACCAGTCGTCGCGTGCATGATCAAGGACCAGGTTCGGGCGTTAGGGAGAGGGGCTCGTTCCAAAATTTCGCGACAGTCTTCATCATGAGCTATCCACAACTGGAGGTCCCTCAAGCTGCGCCCGCTACGCATCAGGGGAGGCGAATGAGCACATCAGGGAGTGTTTTTACGGAGGAATACCTGAATGCCAACGGCAATTTTGCCACAACTTAGTGATTGGAAAGTGGAATATCACTTCATTCACAGGAAAAGAGTTCGAACTGGTTGAGGAAGCCAAGACACTTGGGGTGGGTATTCACGAGCAACAGAAGGCAGAACAAGGAGATTGATACACGGATTGGAAAGGCAAACGCAGTTCTGCGTGAGCTTTATCGCCCTGTCGTGACAAAACTGTAGCATTCAAACACCGCAGAGTTGTCAGTTTTAAATCGGTCTTTGTTCCGATCCTAATCTATGGTCACGAATTTTGGGTAAGGACTGAAAGATTGCTAACTCAAGGCGAAGCGGAGGGGATGAAATTTGTGCGACACTTCGTGAAAAAGTGCCCAGCTGTGAAACTCGTTAAGCTCTGAATGTCGAGTCGAGCCACTTCTGCGAATACAGAGATTTCAACTGCGGTGGTTCGGCCACGTGACCAACATGCCCAATGAAAGATCGGTGAGACAAGTCCTACTGGCTGCACCCAAGGGAAAGCGGCCCAGAAGTCGACCAAGGACCATGTAACTTGATTAAATCTCTTCTGACCTGACTTGGTCTAGTCTTGATGTGGAGTCAGCAGGACTATCAGTATTTGCTGAAAATCATGAGCTATTTCGAGTCCACCTACATTGGTTGATTTAAGGGGAAACGAGCGAGGCACTTGCCTCGGTTTCCTCCTTTTTAGACCCCCTCGAGGAATTTTGAGCGTAATTTTTCTTCATTTTTGGTGAAACACCTATCATCCACTCATATACTTCGAACTAGATCATAAGCAAGGACTCTGCTTTCAAAGGGGCCCTAAGAGCAACTGCAATGTGTACGATGACGTCATGAGAGGCGTCCACTTTTCAGCCTTGCCTCGGAACACCCAACCCTATGTCCACTACTGTCCACCTAGGGCTGCTGTCCTCACAACCCTTCTGAGAGGAAATATGGGTACGCAATGAATGAATGACTACATTCATTTAATCATCAGTAACAGTTACTCATCATTAAACTGCAAATACTACATCAACATACCGTTTATTCTGTTTACTCAAAGACGAAATCTTTTCGTGTTAAACCATGATCAGTACCTCTTACTCAAATGTAAATCAAATTGTACTTGACAAAACCTAAGATTTAGCATTTAAAATCAATAATAAATGACTCAATACTGTAAGTAGAAATATGGCGTAGCCGTAGAGAGTCTTTACTTTTATAAGCTGTGGAGACATGGTGTCCTCTCGGAACAAGCAAATCTCCAACTTTTTCCCATTCATCATTCGGTGGATCGTAACATTCAATCGAAGAATGAATGCTGCTGCTTGCGTCGATTTTGTCATCTCCAAATCCCCCAGTGACATAGATTTTACCTGGCCACACACAGTCAAAAACAAAAGCTAAATTTCATGTCTAAACGTTTTGTACACTCAAAACTACAGACAAGTTTAATGAAGGTTTCCAAATTTGTGTAAACATAGTTTTTCCAGCATTGAACAATTTTTGAAAGTCACGATACTCTTTCACGATCCAGGATCACTCATGTAATGAACACATCGCTCTTAAATGTTGTTTTCTTTGTGGAAAAAGTGCAAGAGCAAAAATAATGATCGCTACAGGAAGGCAGCGGCAATTGGTGTCTAGTCGCGTTGTCTATGATGAACTCACCCCGACCCAAACGGAGTGGAGAAATGGTTATGTGTTTCTGAACACGCTTTAGTTAAGACCGAAGAAATAGTTTCGAAAAGGAGGAAATCAGGAACAGAAACCTAAATTGGCACCAATTTACAATTGCAGTTTTGTTACCAGTTTTCGTACAAAGTTATAGCAAAGAGCTAAAGCAAGCCATTTGTTAATCTGTTTAATCAAACTTCAAATGGTATTTTTACATTTAAAAATATCACATCTGTACGAAATGAAAATTGCACGTCAAAGAAAACTGGTATTTTCCATTAGAACCAACAGAGGCAACATTAGTAAGACGGGTATGAACAAATTATTTTCATTGAAGAGCGAGGGACGAAAATATACACAAGTTAGCATTTCACGCAAGCAATACACAACTATATTGTTACAACTCAGATTAACCTCGGGTCTCTTCATGTAAATTGCACATCAATTCCGTGATTTTTAGTAGTGGCTGAAACCAGTGGCGTAACGAGGCTAAGTGACGCTCGGGGCCGACCACAAAAGTGCCGCCCTTTCCAACCTTCAAATTTGCTTGCAAAAATTTAAATGAGAGAAAATCATGTTTCGTGCTTATTTAAAGATAAGGATTAATGAATTATCTTGAAAATCACAATCAAACACTAACAAACTGACATGATCCTTGTTTTTCATTGCCGAATATAAGTCTTGCTTTTTCTGCTTGTCGCTACCTTTCTCATCATTAACTTTTCTATTTTTTGCCTTCTTTACATATGCATGTACGAACCCAACATGTTTCGTCAAATTTTCTTCCCTGTTGGTTTTTAATCTCCGGCAAGCCCACCCCATGGCTTTTTAATAGTTTACTCATTCCAGGGGATCAAATGAAAAAAGTAAGGGATGTGATGGCGGCATACCTGCTTTACAGATGAAAACATTTATTTTTGTTAAAATTTCGTGTTATATCCCCGTCTGTAACTAAAAAAGTATTTAAAAAAAGTACACAGCGTATAGCAGGCTATAATAATCTGATAATATGATCTCAGTGATGTAAAAAACGTTTGATTGTTCACCATACGTTTCAGTGGTAGTTTAATCTTCTTAGAATACATAAAAGTCTTCAAACGCTTACTCTGTTGCACCGAGCCCTCATAGGTGCGGGGATCCATTGTTAAAAAATATCTTATTAAACAGGTTTAAAACCGACTATGGTTGAGAAGCGCTGGCTTGCAGTCTTCATCGTGATTTGCGAACTGGGTCTAGATGTTGGGTTAGACCTCATTGTGCATAGTGTTATTCCTTGCCTTTGTACCTTGTACCAACAGAACCATCGCCAGAAGGCCTTAATTGAGAGACTTTACGTTTGTGCAGGGGATTGGCATTGTAAAATTTGACAAAAAATTCCCTGATTTATATTGTTTCACATTTCACATTGGGAAGCTTGGATCTTTGTTTGGGGGAGAGAGCTAAGCCCACCACAGCCCCGTGGCGACTGGACTGGTTACCATCAGACGTCTATTTCGAAAACTGCATTACCAAAGCATGTCAGGTGGGACATAGGCATTTTGGATGCTCAGCAGTGATTACTACGTCTTACGTTCGACGGTAATTGCGTTGAACAACTTTATTCAGCACAGCTATTGCCAAGTTGTACAACCATTTCAATCACCCTTTTTAATAAAAGCTTTAACCACAATCATATCCAAGCAACCTTTTCTAAGCTTTTCTTGTTAAAATGAATTTTTCTATGACTGCAAATATTAAGTATACCGTTGAACAAAGGATATTTTTACGAAATTCACGCTGCTTATCGGCTGGTTCTGATTCACTCTGCTTGCAGTTCTAACCGACAATCTGAGCTCAAAGTTACCCACGCAAACACCCCAACTGCACTGCCCCGCTTCAAGAATGTCATTTTTCGACCCCATTACGTCGGCATATAGAAAAACAGCAGTTGTATTGAAACTGAGCAGCGTTACCTATGCAGAGTTCTTCACTTCAACCGCCAAAATTCAATGTTGGTAAGCCCACCTAATGTCTAAGCTACAGCTTATGGCACTTATTGAAAATATCCCACTGAACGTCAGAAATAGCATGAGATGTGCCAAGAAATGTTTTTTTTGGCAATTTTGGCGACGGTAATTAGGGGCATGCCAACGCCTGAAATGTGCTACTTTCCGGGACAGTTGAGGCGAACGATCTTTCCCTAGAAGCGCTACGGCGATTCGCTCAGTGTCGGTGAATCGGACATACGACCTTCCAATTGTGAGGGGCACTCTTCCACTGAACTATCGCCGCCCCAAATCTTCATCGCCAATGCCTAGGTGTCCGGTAATGTTATGATGTGCCGTGGGGGCGTTACTGAGGAACCAACGATACGAGATAAGAGATTTAACTAGCCGTTACTATTTACCGTGATACCATGCAAAACCTTTTTTTATCAGATTTTGAGCGGAGGGACAATACAAGCAGCGAACAACCGGAGCCCTAACGCTTGCTAGTCTGCCGTCGAATGTCACTTCTTTCCTTTGTTCAAAGGACGTTTGACTGCGATGGCTTGAAATGGCCTTGTTTGGCGAGGAAGGTGTATACGACTGGGGCACAATTGCCTACCAAGTAAATGTGTTAAAAAGTCCTCATTTCAAGACAATAGACTCCACGGGGCACTTCAGCACATTGGACTTGACACAGACTTTTGAGTAAACATTTCATAAATTTGCTCACTCCACAGCCACATGTCGTGTTTTTAGGCTAGCTTACCAGTCTAGCAAACACAAAATTTGAAGAGTTGGGGCTTTTAAAACTTTAAAAAAATTATTTTAAAAGAATAACGATAATCTAGAAATTTTAAACTCCTTTCAAAATTTGATTTTTAATCAGCAAAGTGCGCCCCCCAAAATGCGC
>JGI24159J19872_10013285_pt1 | contig 10711 bp, 6 predicted proteins | sample Ectturendosymbi4_FD_19872 | JGI IMG/M metagenome (IMG submission 19872)
CAAGCCACAATTGATCTGCTGGGTTTGGGATCTACACTTATTTACTACTGTATATTGTTCTCGCCTATGTAAATAATTTTCAAAAAGTTGTAGTGGGAGCCTCGAATGTCATAGTAATGTTCCAACTTCCACAGCAGGACAGAATGGTCAACAGTATCAAAAGCTTTTGAGAGATCAAGGAAAACTGCACAAGTAGGTATTTTCTGGTCCAGGTTTTCTAAGATACACTCAACTATGTCATAAATTGCAAATTCTGTTGATACTTTGGCTCTGAAACCATACTGATGTTGTGATAGCATGCTCTTGCATTCCACATAGTGATATAACCTATCACAGAGGAGTTTTTGAAATATCTTGTTTAAGGGTGACAACACTTGACACCCGAAAAGTAAGTCAAGACAATTTTATAAGAACCATCTTGGGTTTTGGTAATACGAGACTCAGTGAACGTTAGCTTTCTGAATAGATTTTTGTGTTGTGCTCTAAATAAAACGATGCGTGAAAGAAAGAATGCGCTCTCTTCTCTTTCTTTGACTTAAACCTTTCTAAACATGGAAGGCCGTTTCTCTTAAAATTCGTGCAAACCGGCACTTTAACCTGCTTTTGTATAATGATGTATCAAGCTCCAACCTAGCAGCAGTTCTGTTTTGCTCCCATTTTGAAAATATAATAGATTTTAGGGCTCGTGACAGAACGCGTCTCCCTCAGCAAAAAACGCTTCGCTCAGTTGAGGAAATCTGCTTGCTGCAAGGGTTCCTACTTATCTCATAAACCCGTGCCTAACCGCTGGCTGGTTGTTGGAAGNGAATGAGTGTCAGACACATATTGCATTTCANGACTGTTGATTACCGCTCAGCACATTCATCTGTTGGCTTNAAAATCGGAAACTAATGTTGCGATCGGAAAAGCCCGAGCGGCAAGTGCGCAAAGCTTCGCANTGTGGCAGCAAGCAACAATAGAGTTCACGCGCCACGATCACTCTATTATTGCTTGTTCGCGCCACATATATATATTATTGTTCTTCGCGCACATTCCGTTCGTGGTGAATCACACAATCAACGCAACGCCAACGGAGAGGTCGCAATACTGACCTAAGAATTCAACTTGGACTGAAATATCAACCAGCAGTTGTAACAAAAGCCTCGCGTGTTGCAGTATTGCAAATCGAAGCATCCGCTAAAGCAAAAACTAGTATAATTTCTTTGGTTGTGTATTCGAACGAACAAATCGCAACCTTCTGTTCATTTAAAGCTTCCTGAAAGCACACATTTAATATTTTTTTTACACGAGGACTTGATTGGTTCTTGATACAAAGTCCATTACGATAAAACCTCCAACACCAAAAATGCAAAAGCTCATCACACCCAACACCTTAGTTTCTTTGATTTTTATCATCACTCCTTTTTCTTTATAAAACTGCACAACGATACCTAAATGGATACGCTCTTTTTTCTTCTGTCTTTAACTGACGTTTTGTCTGCATATCCAGGTTGAAGGATTGCTGACCATGGAATACGCCGTACCTCTATTTATTCGTCGTCGCTGGATGGCGCGGGAGAGTAGAGTGAAACCGAACAGATACGGAGGCAGTAAGTCTTGGCTTGGGCGGCTTCTGAACGAAGAAGGGATGAAAACAGAAAACATACGAGAAGCAATTTGCCCGGATATGGTAAGAAAATGGCATCAAAATATCAAAGTCCAAGTGAATCAGTTGCGTGAAGTAAAATGTTAGAAAAGTTGCGTTTCTGTTTCACAAAACGCACTTACACAAAAATAAACGTAACAGCACATTTGAAGGTTTTTCTTTATCAGTGCTATTGACCCGACCTTCCAAAGTAATCTGCTGTGATACACTTTGGCAAATGTACAATTGACCAACTGGGTAGTAACAGTAGGCTTTATCATTCAAGCAGGTGACATGCGTCGTTCTTAAATATGGAGATATGCACTGCGAAGTGAGGCTAAAGCAGTGGTTCTCAAAATTTTTGTGCTTGCTTAAGTTCCAAAAAGGCATTGTGAACCAGTAACAGAAATACGTGTTTATTATTAGCAGTGCCCGGAACCTAAATAAGACGCGAAATGGCGGCAACGCTCAATCACAGAGAGTATCGAAAAGTATCGTTATCACTAGAGTTGCTAACATATTAATTCAAAAGACCCTGATTTAACTAAACCACTTTGTCCAGTAAAGTTGTTTTATGATAATTGCAACAGCATAAGCGTTATTTTTATGCTGCAACAAGCGTTATTTTTATTGCAACAGCATAAGCGTTATATTTTTTTAAGTTGTTTTATGATAATTGCAACAGCATAAGCGGTAGTGAATTTACGAAAGATTAGATCCACTCAACCATTTCAGGACCGCAAAGCCACTATAATGGCTCGGACTTTGTTCAGTCATAACTTGCCACCCGATAGAGCTAAAGAGCCGTTCAATCCCTCTGAAAAGCAGAAAGTCTCCGCTTGGGCCACTGTAAACTGAATGTCGATTATCACTATAATCGAATTTGCGAATGCGGCTATGTTAGGACCGAGTATCATAGATGCTTTGAAAGGCCTTCCACTTGTACCTCACGCCAACTCCTATTGCCCAAGATTCAAAAGTTTCCTGTAGATGAATGTGTTATTTCGCGATCGGCCTTTACCTCTTAAATTACAAAGAACCGATAAAAATATTTTATTCGCACANCCGGATTTACCTAGAGATGCATCTGTGCTCCCGTTNACGCAGTCTTGTTTGTTTTTCTGTAAGAACATACATATTTAGATAGGAATTATCAACTNNAGTTGTTTGCCATTCTTTCATCTNTATGTANGTGTATGTTGTTATNATCATTCATTTGTTTTGTTATTTTGGATGTAAGTTGCACTTTGAACTTTTCTTGGATTATTCTGTGTTTATCANGTTTATATAGTGTTTATCTTCTCTTGGCTTATATCAGGGGCCCCAAACTACGGCCCGCGAAACTATTTCGTCCGGCCCACGAAGNNATTTTGTCAGTAATTAAAAAATCATGTATTTACGAAAATTTTANTGGTTTGGTGGAATGGAATATATCCNGACACAATCACATTACGTAAGATGTTCGGCCCTCAAACCGTTGTGTAATAGCTTATGTGGCCTTGTGACAAATTNGTTTGGAGACCTCTGTTTTATATTGTGTCTATCTCTTTGCTGTTATGGTAGAAATAGTTCAATGATCATTTCAGACATTGGCTTGCCATCACTGNCATTTTCTAATAAGCACAAAAAAGCATGTTTGCAATTATTGGTTTTCCCTGGGTGTGCTATGAGATTAACCTTTTAGTGCCTTAAGATTTGTTTTGTTTTTGCACTTTCTTTTCCGCGGCCTGTAAACAAACGCTGGTCTTCACTTCGTCGTTAGAGCGAGTTGTTGCTGTCCACTGATAGGCCGCACTAGACCTCATGGCAGGTGTTGAGCAGCCATTCGTTTGTCACATCGTCCACAACCGTCAGGCCGTGCAATCCATGACGAGATCGATGGACTGGGCATCGGAGGAAAACATGGACGTCGGTTTGTTCATCTGCGCCACACTCACAGGCCGCAGAGGAGGCCATTTGTACAAGCAGAAGCGGAAACGTCCGACACCGGTGCGGACGCGGTTAAGCCGGACCCAGGCTGTTCTTGGAAGGGTCATTCCGGGGGGTGGGTGCCGGTGTCGGGGATGAAAGTGTGGAGTCTTTGCAGGGTTGTTCAACCACACCGCGTTCCATCGGTGATCCGCCCAGAGCGCCGCACGTACGTTGTTGTTGTCAGGCTCGTGTCCAGCCAATCATCGACCCGTTTCTCCCGCAGGAGTAGGCTGACTTTCGACACGGGCGTTCGACCGTAGACCAGGTCACCCTGCTGACAAAAGGCATCAAGGATAGCTTTCCGGCTAAGAAGAAGGCCGGATTTGTGTTCGTCGACCTCACAGCAGCCTACGACACTGTATGGCATCGCGGCCTCACCTGCAAGTTGCCGCGATTGCTGCCTGACAGACACATGGTCTACATGATCATGGAGATCGTTGGCAATCGCAGCTTCACCCTCACCACAGGAAACGGCAAAAGAAGCAGGTTACGGCGCCTCAAGAACGGCGTCCCACAGGGTTCTGTCCTGGCGCCCCTTATTTTCAACATCTACATCTCTGACCTGCCAACCACAGTCTCCAGAAAGCATGCATATGCTGACAACCTAGCAATCATGCAGGCTAATGGAGACTGGTAGGTAGTAAAAGGGGTGCTGAGCAAGGACATGGCAACTGTAAATGAATATCTCCAGACCAGGAAGCTAAAGCTCAGCACTACAAAAACGGTGTCGGCAGCCTCTCACCTTAACAACAGGCACAGGGGTCGGAAGGGCAGGGGGGCCTTGTCCCCCCTCAAGTTTGAAAATTTCAACAAAAAAGTTTTTTTATCTTACTTTCGAGTGGGAAAAATCAAATTTCACCACATTCTTTCTGACGCCCATGACAACAGGCAAGCTTAACGTGAAGTAAAAGTCAACCACAACAACGAAACCCTGTCCTTCTGCTCCGAACCCATATATACCTTGGTGTAACGTTGGACAGGTCGCCCATGTATCGACGAAACCTTGAGTCATTTCGCAAGAAGCTCGGCATCACGCGTCGTGCTCATGAGGCGGCTTGCTGGCTCCGGTTGGTGTGCTGGAGCAACAACGTTGCGAACAGCCACCCTAGCCCTGGTCCATTCAGCCGCCGAGTACTTCCCTCCTGTCTGGTGCCGCAGTGCTCATACCCGCCTCATTGACCCCACCATCAACGACGCCTTGCGAATTGTGTTCTGACTGGATGCCTGCGTCCTACACCGGGCGGACAACCTTCTACTCCTCGCAGGCATCCAACCTGCTGAGCTTCGTCGCAATGGAGCCACACTGTCTCTAGCACGCCGTGCCATGGAGCCTGGACATCTACTCCACTCAGCGCTCACCTGTCCATCGAGTGCAGAAACACGGCGCCTCAAATCGAGACACCCATTTGTACCCGCTGCACAACAACTCATCAGTTTAGCTGACAACAACGCTGCTGTGCAGATGTAAATCTCGTGTTCGACACCATGTCTGAAATGTTTCAGTTCTAACAAGATTGACGAGACAACATGAAGCACTTACTCTTCCTTTTTGAGATGAAAGTATTGCGGAACAAAGATTTAAAGTATTGCGGAGCAAACATTTATGACCAAACATTTGGTCTGGCTGCAGTCAGGCAAAATGTTTCTACTCCATTAAAATAACCGTTGATATTTATGTTTGCGACTTACGGAGGATTTAAGATTGCTTTTGCTTGGGTTGCTTTGTTATATGCCTTGCTTTTGTTTGGCAGAATGACAGTGAAAAACTGAGGCGTGAAGTGCAAGGTTTGAAAGAAGAACTTGGAGTTATGTCTTTATCCTTAAAAGAAATAGCACAATTTCAGCGGCAAAACGCGGAAGAAGTAAAGCTGTTGAAAGCAATCAGCAAAAACGACGAACACATCGCTCAGTCAACATCAGTGTGCAACGATATGGAATCAGACTAAGAAACAGTGAAGATTTCGGCAGTTTTCCGTTTTTTTTTTACACACTTCTACTTTTTATGTTCTAAGAGAACATACTGGACCTATGTTGTTTGTAGGTGGTGTATATTTCGTGGTCAACTGGTCCAACAGAACTTTTTTTCTCGCCACTGACATTTGACTGTTTTTCTACTATAACCGTTCTAGGTGTTTATCACGAGACACAAAATCATATATGGGCGCATCCTTGATTTACAAGTACATTAGTGTGAAGTCTTGAATAAAACCGTGACTTAATGCATGTTTCTCGTTCCACAACAATCGTGTTCTACTTCATTGACTAAGCATAAGGACCTCAAATTAGTTTGAAACCGGGTCTATTTGCGTGTTGTTTCCTCTAACGTTGAGAGTTGCATGTCATTTTATTAACCAAAGCTCTGACGTTTATTGAAACTGCCGGCTTTATTTTGACTATAAAACGATTTATATGAAATTATGTGATTGCCAACACTGGCTTCAAATGCTCATTCTATAGCAACACTATGGCATGCGGCTTACCGACAACCATTATATATCCACCCGTGAACTTTGCTAAGTTTAATTATACGAAAGAGCTCGTTTTGCCAGTTGATGGTGGTAATGCAAGGAAGCATTGACGTTCAACAGAATAAACGCTTTCCTGGGTGTATAAACGTCACCGTTCCCACGCGTTCCCACCCCACTACACCCCTGCTTTAAGCACCTTATGCGATATGTTACTGTGGAAATAAAGATGGCTTTACAAAAATTATAGTTTCTTCTTTCGCTGAACGCCACATCAGTTCTTAACACCCACCGACATCTGTCGTTCCAAAATAAACTAATTATCATTCTGTTAATGTGCAATCAAGTATGCGATTGGCTCGTCTCAACAAAAGGTTCCAGCCTTTGAGGCGTGAGTTCCAGCTGGCAGCCAAACAAATACGTGCCTTGCTAACCATAATAAGTGCTGTGTTTTAATTTATTTAGAAATTGTTTGCTTTACCTTTGTTTCTGGACTTAAATGAGCTTGTTAATGAGTTTCGCGGTTCAACACAACACATGTTATTTGGCCCGAAACTCAAATTGCGTCCGCTAATCTAATCCATAGAACAACGTCAAATATCTTGATACGCTTCCAAGTTTTGTAACCGGAGTTACCATGTTCCGACAAATAAGAATGTTTTTCTGCAAAAAGATCGTGTTTAAATAGGCAACCATATGTAATTTACAAAAAACATTAAGTGTACTGTCACAAACAACCAAATGGCGATGGATATACGCATTGCATGCGAATGAACGTTTGTGATGTCACAGTGAATCCATGGAATACTGTAGTAAGTCGTTGGAAGCCTTTCACAATAAAGAATCAGGCGCTATAGTGTTAACAGAGTGCATTTCACATACTGTGCAGGCATCTTCAGCCGTTATTAAGATAAGTCATTATAAGCAAGAGTTACCGAAAGACAGAATTCTGATGAGGAGAGTTGTCAAAAGAGAAGGTTATAACAGGCAAACCACGTGCTTCACCTTTGCGGAACCACTAGCCTGGGAACCACTGTGCTACTGTGAAACTAAAAAAATTAAACACTTGAAGCCAGGCCCGTAGCCAGGTTTTAAGATTTTGGTGGTAAAAATGCATTTTTAGAGGGGCAAGATTTTTGTTTTTATTATATGTTTAAAACAAGTTTTTCTGTGCACAGCAAAATTTTGGGGATCACTGCCCCCGAATGCTCCCCGTGGCTACGGGCCTGCTTGGAGTTGCTGTACTGGTGTACCGCGGAGTTATATCTTGATTTTTGTAACCTAGATTCTGCACATCGTTCTGCTTCGGAGACGCCAGGACTTCGATAAAAAACTTTAATCAGGCTCTACTGGCGCTAAAAGCATATAAACAAGTTAAAAACTTGCCAACGTTTCGATAATTGATGCAACTAGTACAGATGTTATAAAATGTGTGCGCTCCAGGTGGCACCGTGCTGATAAGAACTCAGAAAGCGGGGAAAGTTGATTAAAAGATATATCTTTTATCTTCTCTACTGCTGAATACTGCTCCCTAGTGTACACGATGTCTTTGGCCCTAAGGGTTTCAAAGATCGGATTTAGATGCAGCAGTAATCCTAAATTATGGGTTCACTTCATTGCTACATCAAGGACGGTATTCACAAGTCTTAGCTTGCTTGACCTCCCTAATAGACTTCTGATCTAAATAATTTTTAAGAAAACAACACACAAACAATATATCTTAATCACTTTTATTTATTGAACAATGTCTGTAAAGTACCAAAAATGAGTACTCACCATTTATGCAATGCATGCAGTCACTCAGACTCTCTCGAATCAAGTTCACAGGCACAAGTCAATTTCTAGGACCATCCTTGCAACCAGCAAGATTCTTTCAAATACTGAAAGTATAATCTTAACTTGAAACCTATTGGTACACTAACTCATTGTCAAGTGAATGACTTACGGTTGGGAATTAGGCTTTTGGACAAGTCTAATCGTGACAAACGTTTCCAGTGTGGAGTGTTTCATTAATCAAAAAGATCTTATTCAGTTTCCGAAGTTTCTGTCACGATTTCAATGCTTTTCGTTTAGGCCAGCGTTACAGAGCTTTAATGTAAACAAAGTTAGTTTTTGTTGGACTCGTTTGGCAACAATATTTTTAGGTCTTCCAATATTTTACAATTTCGGAGTGGTATAATTTCATTCGGACAAGCCAATTTATCGTTTTGGGTGTCAGAAATTAACCCGGACAAGCCAATTTTATTGTCCAGAGTGACAGCGATTTATCCGGACAATGCCACTCGTTTTGACTGAAAACAAGTCGTTCTAAGTGACTTTGTTTCAGTCAGAAACTCAGGTTGTGGAGTTTGGCGTTCGCAAGGGGAAGCTATCCAATTCTCCAACAACACTACCTCACAGCCGCGCCGTCGAGCTAGATTTGGCCGGAGGTAGAGTTTCGTTTTACTTCTGAAGTCAAAACTCTAGGAGTTTTAAACTACCGAAGGAGTTCAGTACCGTCAAAGGTTCATAAGTGCCAAGCTGATTTTTCACTGCGAAAACCAGCCTTTTTATACCGACGTTCACTGGAAAGTCCCTAAAATTATATGCGTAGTACTACGTACATGATACTGCGTCATAATGCTTAGCAACGTCGCCATTTTGAAACGTCATTTTGCTTAGCAACTCCGCCATTGCTATTCAGGGTTGGGTTGTCAGAGTCATCAGTAAACTGCTTGAGCAAGGGCGTGTCCATCACGTGATTCATGCACGGTTGACTCTTATTTCTCATTTGGATAGTTCGAAGTTTCTTCAGCCTTTGCTTCTGCTTCTTCAAGCCTGAATTCCATTTTATATTTTGTGATATAATATTTCATTTGTAGTAGACAATTTCTGTCTGCTACACCAGCGTGGTCGAGAAGCAGGCATACGAAACAGGCCGATGTGGCCATAAATTCTTCCTTACGAACAATCACTGGATACCTAAAACCGACGCCTACGCAATGCGTGCCTGCTTTTGCAAGCTTAGTAGCAGCATCTATCCTATATAATGCCGCTGCACTCCGATTTGCCTCATGGGGTACCCACTGACGGAACACAGCAACAACGACTTATCACGCGTAAAAGCGACACCTCGCCTCGGATCATGAAGGCCGGTTGCGCAATTGGCGACCGAACTCATTGAATCTTTTACGGGGCACAAATCCATCGCACAGTGTACTCAACACCAGTGGCTCCAGGAGTGGAAGAAGTAACCTGTCCCCCACGACCCAAAGTGGGAATCCCTGATCTTGGTCTCAGCTCGGCGTAGACTAAGTTGAACCACTGCAGAACGCGGGTCGGACGCTTAAAATGGAATCACTGTCTCGATAGAACATGGCGCCGGGTCCTTGGTGTCNATGAAGTTGTGGAGAAGCTGAAACTGCAGAACACATCAAAAGTGGGCGGTGTGCCTTGTTCCGGATACCTGGAGTGAATGCAGATCTTGCCTCCCCCCAGCCAGCTCTGTTCGCCTGGATAGAAGAAAACGCTCCTGCAGTTTAATCATATTCACGACGACGACGGTTTTACAAAATTGATTGATTTCTGCTTATTAACCGGCTTTGCACAAGATGATATTTAATGTTCCAAGAACTTTTACGCTGTCCACAGTTTTTAGCTACGACTTCACACGCGTAGGTGACCAAGCACATGTACTTCGCCCACCTTGGTCTGCAACTATTTGTGGCCTCGAAACGTTATACACACAGCTGACAGGTGGTAGGAATATGCGGTAAGGTCTAAAAGGAACAAATGCAAAAGTACTCAATCAGATGTTCGTTGTTGGTGATACTGCATGGAGGGGCCATAACAGCACAGTGATAGAGGATGTGACTGGCGGATTGGATGTCTCCGCAGTCCGCACACACAGTTTTTATTATCAGCCAATCCCATTATGTTCAGGTTTACGTTAAACCGGCCGTGTCCAGTGCGCAAGCGGTTAAGTTGGACCCATGCTTTCCGCGGGGTGGAGAGTTAGTTAAACCAATGATATATGGTTTCAAAGAATCTGGTACTGGAGGGGGGAGTAGTCTTGGTTAGTGAGGTTCTCCATGAACGGTCTTAAAGAGGCGTCTCGAGCGAAGCCTACTGGCGGCGTGCCGTACGTGCAGGATTTCATGCAGCAGGTGATCAGGACTTTGTGGTTTACGATGTAGCTCTAGACATGCCACGTTTCTTAGACTAGTGGGTGGCAGGATACCAGAAGGGAAAGGGAGGAAGTCTTATATGGGTAGATTTTATACAATCTGAGATTGTACGTATGGCTTCGTTCAGCTGGGTGTCTACTGTCTAATTTACGTGTGTGTACACGTTGTTCTACTGTTAAACGCATTTATAATGTTATAAAAATGTTNTATTTGGAGAAATGCACATTTGATTTTACAAAGTTTGTCAGAGACGGTCAATCGCAAACCGCTTTTGATTTCTGTGTGGTCAGNTGGTGGGCTGATTGTGCAATAGTTTTGTTGGAGACTTATCCGAACCTTGTGAACAGCGACACAAGGTAGATGATGAGATCATCACTTTTTGTCAGCAATCTCAATATTTTAAAGGCAAAGTCTGTTCATTCATTTTGCCAATTTTTGCTAAACGTACTCATGAAAATTGTTAATCACTTATTTTTTATATAAAT
>JGI24159J19872_10013287_pt1 | contig 10708 bp, 8 predicted proteins | sample Ectturendosymbi4_FD_19872 | JGI IMG/M metagenome (IMG submission 19872)
TTTGATATAAAATTTGTGATCATAACCCCCTCGGAAAGTATTTTAATTTATAGTTGAATTATCACTAATTTTCAAAAACATGCTTGCTTTAAGCAGTTCGTGTGAGCTTGCTACAACATATTTGCAAGTTTTTTTGCTTTGGATGTTCTGTTCAGAACTTGTTCTTTCATTTGCTTGCGTTTATTTTGTCATAACAGGTCATTTTCTCCCTGTTTGAGGTCTTTCAATTTTACGCGCGAACCTCGCATCCACTGAAAAAAGTGCGGCTGGAAAAGTCGGGCTCACTTTACCTAGGTTCAACTCAGCTGTAGGTAGTGTTGCCATAGGCAGTTTTGCAAAAATCATTAGATTCACAAAGAAATTCACTAATCTGAAAAACAATAACTAGACTTAAAATGCATGCGTTTAAGTAAACATTTTTGCTTGAAATCATTTAGTTATGAACTTTTGTAACCTAAAAACCTTTGCACTATTTGCAAGTTTATTAAAATAAATGATGCTGAAGTCTGGAAAATCATACATAGCGTAACTTCCAGAGCATATTAGATCAATCAACCTAACATTTCAATAATATACTTCTGCTGTAGTGATCCTGCAAAAAAGTGAAAATGAGGTCATAGGTAAATTCAGTGTGCATTTAATGCATCGAAAAATTCCATAGGCTTGCATGTAAACTGTCATTGTACCTGTTTGTCAAAAAATGAAGGCAGAGTTTATTTTGCTGTCAGAAATGGTCACGTGACAAGGACAACATGCTTGTATGAGCACATCGTCCTTGACAGATGATGTAAAACCCTAAAAAAAACTGTAAACCTAAACCCTAAAGCTAAACTGTGAACTTAACTAAACTCTAAAACTGAATCCTAAACATACACCATAAACCTCAAACTGCAAAAGTAATAGAAACTAAAAAAAAGTACATGAAAAGTGCTCCCAACAAAAGTGTCACATCTGGTGATAGCTGAACCGATGAGCACTTCCACATCAGCCATTGACACATCCCCTCACCTACCTTTGCCGTGTCGCTAGTGTCACAAACTGAACATATCTGGAGAAATGTGGATGCGGTTCCGAACAGGTTTCAACCGCAAATTGTATCCAGCAGAGCTTTTGCCACTCTGGGCAAATTAAACACTACCAAAAAGGAATGGGAGATACGTGATACTCACTGGGAACTATACACCTGTTTCTCTTACAGATATCATCTCCAATTTGTTTGGACATTACATTTTGTTCTGCATTTCAACATTTGTGGCCACTACAGGCAACAAGTTTGGTTTCAAGCTATTGCTTTTCTACAAATTATTATGGTAAAATATGGGTTTTTTACAAATTTACTAAATGTCTATACTGTAATTTAGAGTATAGTCATGCAAAATTTATTTTACCAACACTTATGAAAACTTTTCATTCTCTCACAAGCAAAATTTTAAGGCAGTATCTAAATGACATATCTGGTTTTCAGTTTGAAAGGATTAAAAAAACGTATCAAACAAAATTGCTGACCTCTGCAAAATATCTGACTACTTTTATGTCAGTTGCTTCTAAGAAGAAAGGATTAAAGTTGCTCTACATTTTTGAAAAATGCTAACCTTAAACCTCAGCACTAAATGCTAACCCTAAACTGTAACCTTAAACACTAACCCTAATGCTTAAGCAAAATGTAAATCTGTGTCTGCTTTTAGAAAAGTACATCACAAGCCATCCCAAAATATTCAACATACAGTCTTCTGTGAGAACACCAAAAGTGTCTTGTGCACTATCGAAAAATCCAATATGTCATAGGTGTGACTTGAACCGTCAACCCCTTGCACAGCAGCTCTAGTCACTTCCCACTCGACCATGCTGACAGTGGTCAATCATCTCTAACTCAGTTTTATATCTGGCACTAGCCAAGATACGGTTCTTTATTCCTTTGAAATGAAAAACCAGATGCGTTCGTTTAGACACTATCGAGTTTTAATGTGGCACACCATCTTGTCACATTCTTTTCTCTTCAATGCATGACACAGGATCTTGCTAAACTGTTTTATTTTTCCAGAGCAATTTGAAATGCATGAAGCAATGTATAGACTACTTTGCTTATGAAGAGCATACTTTACATTCTTTTTTTACAGCAAGATTGCCAAAATGAGCTGCTCATTTTGTTAAAAACTTTCAAGTAAAGATTGAAAATATAATACTTCGTAACAACTTTTTGTGTAGCATCTTACACTGTTTTTGTATTGTGGCTTTTGGTGGGTGGTTCAGGTTGAGTGCCATGTAGAGTGTAGTATATAGCCACTGCATGGTTAGTGTAACTCTTTCAACAATATGTAATGAAGAAAGGCAAAGTACATTTTGATGTGATGTTGAGGAGTAGCTTTCGATGGCTAGAAAATTTATTTTGCATCACGCTGGTCCAAACTTTAGTAAAGACATAAATTAAATGAGATAACATGAAGCAACTAAAACCAATGTAATTCAGAAGGTAATGAAATTCAAAAATCTTTTCAATACAAGATTTTTCTTAACCATACACATATATCTATGCTGAGACACCTCTATCTGCATGTGATGAAGTACATTTTGTTGGAATAAATAATATGCCTTCCTTGCATACTATGTGAATGTTATGTCTTTTTCAGACTTGATTGATGTTCTGCTTTTCAGGCTTATCAATAGACTACTTAAAAATGTTTATCTGCTTGTTGGCTAATAAGTGCATGGTTATTGACAATGGGAGTTTGTGATGCTGTTGCAGCTTGTTATTAGTTTTTAACTTTATGTACCAGACTAAAGATGGGTCTAGAATTGATGGGCATAAACACTTCCTTAATATAGCCATAATATGCTCAAATGCTTTTTTAGTATAATATTTAATATGCAGCAAAAATCCTTATACATTTGGTTGGCAATACTCGTTTCTTGCCATTGCAATAGCATTTTTCAAATTTAACACATCTTATAAAAAGGATACTAAGTTTTAAGGAAAACCAATTCCTTTGGAATTTTGTGTGCACTGATTTTTTAACGGTGGAGTGCTACCACTATTACTAGGCAGAAAGACTATCCAGCAGCTCTTATGTGCTGGTAATTCCATGTCTGGGTGATTAGTTGTGATGTCAGAAAGCCAGTGATCACAATAGCCTAATATAAATATTCAAGCCTTTTGCAAAGAGCTAGATAGTGTCCCCCGAAGAGTTTGCAGTCATTGTAGTGGCTCAAGACTGCTCGTGGTTATCTTCCACTGGCATTTGAACTGCAAAATGTTGATAGCTCACTAAGTAGACTAGTTACATAAATGTTTGTTAATATGTTATTATTTTTTCAGTATCTAACTTCATCACATTTGTTTGGGATAGAAATGTTGCTTTTGTGATGATGTCAATCACCTTGATGCTACAAAAGAGACAAAATTCAATGAAGAATGAAGTTCAAAGATTTTTTTAGTTTTAGTTCAAGTTCAGAGTCAGATCAAACTGAATGCGATAGGTGAGTTATTCTAACTCAAACCAGGTTACTAGTTTTCGCAATGGAAACTGAAAATTGACCACCAGAGTTCATAAAACCCAATGTTTTTCAGCTGGCAAATGGGAACCGTTGAGTGTTTGCGATGCACGATACTTGCTTGCAAGTACAATGTCGTAAAGTGTCCGAACAAGTTTGAAACATTTTATATATAAAATTAAACTTTTTTTGCGTAGAGGTAATACAAACCCATTCTCTGCCTTAATAAGTTCTTTAGCTCGGAATTATTGTCAAACAATGAACACACAAACCAGGGTAGATGTACCCACCTAAAACATTACTTAATTTTGCCGTCATAATTTTATCATGCAGAAGATGGCAGCAATGCTAAAATGTTTTAATCACCAGTGTTAGTTGTAGTTTCTGCTTACTTACCAAATGTGAAAAGCTCCCAGCAATTTTGCAATACTGTATTCGGTAATCTTTCCATATTACGCTCTGGCCTTCGCCTCTTGCGTGTATTTACGGTGTATGGTAAAGATATTGATTTGGCGATTGTAAAAATGACCGATTCTTCACAGTCAACGCAACACTCATACTACAGAATTTTAGTAGTATTTTTTCATCAATGTTTTTTCAATTTCTTGATTGATGCTTGTACATTTTGCAACATTTCGACGAGTACATCTAACGAACAATTTGCTCAGCACTGGTTGTTCGCATATATGCTAATTGCTTTGGATAGATAAAAACAATATCATATGCGATCTAATATACACAACCGTATCCAGATCGCTCACGCATGCAGTAGAACAGAAGCGAAAAACGTATTTACTGTGGCGGTCCACATGAAATGCGGAATATACGGTCGGGCCGCAAAAACTTCAAATTTTTATTGTGAAAAATGCAAAACAGTGCATAAAAAGTTTTTATTTTATGGAGAGGAAAGAATGACGACCAAGAGATTTATTTTGACTAATTGTCTAAGTTCTTGATTATCGTGGAGTTTCATTTCGACGCGTTGTTTTCTCATTTCGGTAACGAAAATTCTGACACGGTCCACATTAAATGGTCAAGTGGGCCACAGTTTCCAACCCCTGCAATAAAACGTGAATGCGTCAGTAAGATAAATGTTTCCGTTAAGGTAAGTGAATTCTACATTTTGCCTTTCAGAAAATAGCCGGTGGAACCAAAATCTTGGGAAACGAGCAAACAGAGTATCGTTCTAGCAAATTATCGTGGTAATCTTATACCACAGCTGAGCACATTAATACACAGACAGTATTTGTCCTTCACAAAAGGTGCTTTTTCCAACTACACCTATGACATTCGCGTTTCTGTAGCGGAATCAAGTTTATAGTTTCAACTATTCTGTAGCTTTCGCAATACCATGGGCCAAGCACGCGAAGCAAACCTTAGAGTTCCCTGAAGTGTTGAAACGTGCCAACATCGAGTTTGTAAGTGAATTCACGATGGTGAGTCAAGGGCGGCCAATCGCTGACGTGTCATTTCAAAGTGAATCTGATAGCAGTGTAGTATAAAGAGAGTAAATGTCATTGCTCGTATATGTGCCTGGGGAATTCGCGGAAAAATTTCCACCGCGCCAGATCCTCGTTGCTGCTCTTCTACAGGTGGACAAGTCCAGTATTATCCTGTTAGTGATCTACAAAAGCTTTTCGAGGCTCTCACCTTGATCTGTTTCATGCCAGGAGGAAAACCTCTTTAATTTCACTGCAAATTAGCACAATAACGAATTAGTTATGCCAGTTGCAAGTGGTTACTCACGCTTCGTACTGCATATTTTTAGCGTGAGCACATTGGGAAACTCCCAAGTTTTGTGGCTTTTTAACTACAGAACATTGTACACGAGCTCTAGTTTGTTTCCATGCCTGTGGAGCACGGTAGACTGAGCTGTTGAAAAAAAGCTGCTTTGTTTTTTAGCAATGCCCCCGATCCCGAACTAACAAGTTGGTGAAAAATTCAAAATTAGATAAAATAATCATCAGTATTTCTGGTTGGGTAAGTTTGCAAGGAAGAGGTTTTAGTTCATTTACAGCATAAGTTGAGCTATGAACGAGACTTATCTGGTATACAGACTCTCCATTGCGTAGCGCCAAAATGCTAGAAACATGGCTTGCACGGTTGCCGTATGACGTAGTACCTTTAATGTGTCAGACTTTTGATGACTTTGCTCGGTGGCCTTCATTGAATTAACCCATTTTTTGAGTTTTATGTAAAGATCTTTACTAAAGTTTATTTTTTTGCTTTTCAGTGACGATAATTTTGCTGAGAGTCATTTCTTTTGGAGTGGACCTGGTTTCCCCTCTGAAGGAATAAGTGGCGACGATTACTCAGAGGATTTGATTGAAGATGAACAGAGAGGCCATAGACATTTGTTTCGATTTGGAGTTGATCCGTTTCATGATGATTTGTTCTCTGTCATGGACAGGTTTATGAAAGGCTTTGCATTGGGACAATCCCACAGTTTTCCATCTATACCAGAAAGTGAGCAGCTTTTCAAAAAAACTTAGTAAATGTGAATAATTTACAGGAAAACATTGATCAATCGGTTAATTGGCCTTTTACTTCAAAAAAGAAAACGCGCACTATGGCTAATGAAAAAAATTTTTTTATGTAATAGAGTGTCACTCTTACCCACACGGTTTATCTCTTCATGACAAGGGTATGAATGTAAATAATGTTCAGAGCTTCGCCTGGTGCTTCAGCCAAAAGTTGAAAGCGTGCTTGACATAGTTGTTGCACCTTTTATCAATCTGACTAAATGTCTCCAAACTACTTGATGCTAACGCGAAAAAATTTAAACGCATTGTGGAAACCTTTAATGCAGTATTTGTTTTGGGGCAACTTACTCATTGGAATGCGTCACTGGAATGAATCTATACAACCTCATTAAACTGCGTACGCTGATGAGCTCTAGTTCTAGTGTATCCCTAACATAAGTTGCCTCGAATTATGACAGCAAGTATGTAATAGCTCGCTCGTATGGAAATTCGTCTGTTAGGTGCCAAAAAACTGTTACGTGTTTCATTCGGGGACAAAAAGCCGTGTTGGCAGATGTTGAGGCAGTGCTGGTAAACAATATTAAAATCTTGATCGCTTCCGTAACGTCTTTTAATAACACAAATTGTGATTTTTTCTAACGACACTTTGACTCAAGTGGAAGAAGCAGCTGGCCATTGGTACAGTGGAGAAAACTCTTTGAATGCATTCATTGGCGACACCTTGTTTTTTTGTCGGAAGGAGGTCTGTGGGTGCCATGCGTATGTAGCTAAAGGGATGTACATTTTCTTGTCTTTGCAGAAAAACTGGTTAAAGGGCTCAGATTAAAACCTATGTTTGAATTGTCTAAAACTGAATTGCGTGAGGTTCAGTTGTATGAAACCGAGATGTGTGCTTGTTTATATGTTTGTGGTTAAAATATGTGGTCACGTTGCCAATCATGTGAAACTGACTGCTGCCATCCATGTAAGCGCTGTTGGTACTGAGTTTCAGTGTGTAGATTGTGATGTGTTGGTACCTCAACTACGTAAGCACTTGTATTTGCTGTTGTTGGTTAGTTTTAGTGTTTAAAGATCTTGCGGATACATGAATTGCGCAACCTAGGATAAATATGAAAAGTTCAGTTACTTGAGGTACTTCAGTTACTACTATAGAAGATAAAAGCACGATTTGGTTGTGAATTTTGACTATGAACAGCATTTTTGATGTAACGTTGTAAACAATAGCATATCTAAACCTAGCATTTGGGAAAAGGAGGGTGCAGTCGAAAAAGGTGGCTCCAGAACGGGTTACCAAATTTGAACGGTTTTTGACACTACCGCAGTTGTGTCAAAACCACTGCATTGGTTCTAACACCCAACCTTCCAATTGAGAGGCGGATACTCTGCCTCTGAGCTATCCCCGGCCCTAGTTACAGTTATTGACTTGTAGGTGAAACATCACAACAGTGTAATTTTGTATCTCTTTACTCGTTGTACTAACGTTCAAATATACTTCGTCTTGAGTTCTTCTATATTAAAAAATTTAACTAGATATCTTTGAACGGAGGCATTGTGCCTGATGCTAAACAAGTACTGTATATTACTAACTTTATAGCCGCATTTTCTTGAAAAAAGTTGGTTATTGTCTCTTTCCATAGACATTTGCTTGTTTTCTTACACAAAAATAGGTTCTTCTTAATTAGTCTTATGCTAATCAAGATGGCAGCCCAAGATATAATATGCAATGTTGATGTAAGTTGAGGGTTTAAGTGTTCACGATTTTGGAATTTTGGCGTATTTTGCCTACTGCGTCTAATGACTCTTATGTTAGTTATTTTCTTAAAATTTGAGGGGTTTGTGTAAACAATAGAAATAATTCGTCTCCCTTTTTGTGTTTCGCAAAGTTTCGTTTCACAGCAACGGTTTGGATTGCATTTTTCAATGTGGCATCTCCAACACCTGGTGGCGCGCCTGAGCTGAATTCGTTCTGCGAAAGTTTGATGCTTTTTCTCGTATGCAATATATTTTATTTTGGATACATAAATCTTCTGAAATGACCGTTAGAAATATGATGAACCGTCATCTTTGGGAGGTCAGCTCCCACTCGCATTAGTTTTATAATATAAATCGTTTGAATTGAAAAAAGAACACTTCTTACAACTATTTTACCAATTAATCTCGCGTTGATTATACCTGAGCGCATGTCGTTTTCGCTAATCACCGACGACACATATCGCTCACAGGTTTTTGTGATCAGCATCAAAGCAGATCTGGCAGCAGTCAACACCGTTCACTTCGGGACCAAGTGCTAAAACAGCCAGAAGAGAGTTTGCCATCAGACGACAATTTTCCAGAAAAAGACCTCCCACCGCATGATAAAAATCTCTTCACTCCTGGCTTCCACCTGCCCGGCGATAATTTTGATTCAATGGTGAAGGTTTTTCATCGTTAGTCAGCAGTTATTATTCCTTGGGTTATGTCTTAGTTTCTTTTTAGTATTTAAATGTGTTGAAGGTTCTTCAAACTTTGTAGACGTTTACAACCACCGCTCATGATTCTCGTGTTTCAGATACGCGAATTTTTTGGTCGACCATTTTTCGCTCCATTTTTGGAAGATCCACTAAAAAAGGAAGACACAGGTAGTTATATTTTGCGTATTTGTGAGAACAAAAAATAGTCCGATATGTTCGACAATATATATCTGCGGTTGAAATCAGTGAAACCAACGAGACATGGTGCTCTGTTTCGTCCAGACCTCGACAGCGACGTTCGGGACCAGGGAGTCGATGCTTTGCTTGATTCAGACGAATTTCCTTCGAAACGGAACCGAATCGCTCCTCGAGGACACTTTGCTTTTCATGGGACGCAGCAGTCAACCTCAATCGTAACAAGAAGCGATGGGGTGAGCGGAGACCCGCTGCTTTTCAAGCGTGTTTGTGTAATTTGGAATATGACTGTAGTTCGTTTTTACGACGATACCGCGAGATCTCGTATTTAATCAACTGCCGCGTTTACCATTTATTACACTGGTGGTTCTTCACCTGCGAGGAATTACCCGCTTGTGGGGAATGATAGGGGTTGCAGGTGGGTAATTAATCGATTTTTTCTTTTTGTTGAATATACTATTTTCTTTTGAGAGCGCCAGAACTGCTGTACTACAAGTGGTTCAATGCGATTTAGGTTGTGGGAAATTAAGATTCAGTCTCAACCAGAATTAGGTAATAAGGACAAAAAGGTTAAGAACCACCGGATTACCTTATTGCAGATGTGCAGCTTAGATCGAATTGCGTTACATCACGATTGTTCTACGTCTAATTATTTGCACAGTTGTCGAACGTAGTGTCCTGTAGGTTCGTAAAGTAATTATGGAGGTTCCGAGATACCTTCATGGTCAGCATGCTGACCGTTCCCTCCGATTCTGTAATTCTCTAATTGCTCTTTTGTTTGAAGAGTTCCGAAAAACGAGTCACTCAGCGAGATTCTGACGGAAATGAGGAGACTACAATAATACGACGGACTCCTGATGGAAAGGAACACGTGACTGTGGAGAGGCGCCGAAGTGATGGATCAGTCGAAAGCAGTAGCCACGATTCTTCCGACTGTAAGAAAAGTTTTTTTGTCAAACTTGAACCAGCCCGAAATTTGTTCATCACCTTAACCTTGAACAGAGGTTTTGCATGATCTAATTTTGAAACTTGCTGTAAAGAAATCTTCAATTTCCATTCATTCCGATCTACTTAATATTAAGCATTTTAGTACGTTGTTTGCTTGAGTACAGGTCAACAACATGCTGTGGGTGGTAGTGAAGTTGTCACCGTTGAACAGCTCGCACATATAGCTTGTTGTTTTGGTTAGAGTATTGTATTGTGTTGAGTAACGTCTTCAATCCCACACGCAAGTCGCTTGCATTTAAGCATGCATCGCAGAAACATGGAAAACGCAAATACATGAAGGAAGACGAGGATACATACATGGCGGTAGTAGAGAGTATACGCATGATGGCGCAAATACATTTACTTTGATGAAACAAAAGTTTTTGAGACATACGTATGAACGACGTCATCATGCTTATTATAATGTAGTACTGCGATTACTTCCAAGTACACTGATTTATAAAATGCATGAGGGAGTGGGAGGCTGCGAAGGACCAAGGGTCATCTAGGCTGCAGACCTCCCAAGGGCGACACTGCTTATTTTGTAAAGGGAACAGTGCATAATAGTTAGTAAAAGTCTTTTTCTCTGGGTATAAAATGTAATATGGGTAATGCGGTTATACAATAAATTGAAGTAAAATGTATTGCAGGCAAAGCCAAGCCACGAGAAAAAAATGGTTTAGAGTTATCAAATTGAACATTTACTGTTATCACACATTCAAAAATATTTGTGTATGCTGGAGAAGAAATGCGTCAAAAGCTGTAGATCGCTGCAGCACTGCAATGATGTCACAAGATTTAAGCAGGTTGAGAACCAGTCGCGCAATCATGCTCTGCGGAAAAGAACTTGCTGTCAATGCATGCTGAGAACGGAAATTCGCCACTCTGTGTCTACAGGCTACAGCATCCCAATACTTCATACACTGGTTTGATGCGACCAATTTTTGTGAACAACCAAACGATGTAATATTTAACGGAGATACTTCATTATTTGACAGTTTCCACTGTAGCAACGTTACGAAATTAAATCAAACCACTTGGTTTATGTACACCAATCAATAAGAACACAGAGTATATTTCTATTATCCGAGTTATACATATTTC